>OGKM01000648.1_pt1 | contig 14531 bp, 10 predicted proteins | sample 1572501 | NCBI WGS metagenome assembly OGKM01 (sample SAMEA2582154, study PRJEB24529) | metagenome | biome: Human gut stool | place: China | collected 2011
ATTTAAGGAAATAATAAAATATAAAAATGATGGAAAATTACAAACAAAATTACATCCATAAGCCATATCTGTTTTTAGCAATCTTATTTTCTTTACTTAGTTGCCAAAAAGAGGTGGTATCAAAGGTAACTTTCGAAAGAAAGTTATCAGGAATAAAACCAGAAACCGAATTTAGACTCGATTCTCTGAGAAATGATAAATGGCAAAAATGCTATATTATTCCACCGTATCAACAGTACAATTCTGCATTAAATAGGATAAAGTTGAGAAAGCATGATTTAAATAAAATAAAGGAAAATGCAATCTCTGATGGAATAAATACATTTGTGTTTATAAATAACGATGGATCAATATCAATAGAAACAGTTTCAAGATTGTGTTCTTCATAAACTTATGCTTTAAATTATTATACTTCCGTATCAAAAGAACTGTGTAAAAGTATATAACAGCTACTCCACACAGTTCCTTCTTTTTATATTCTATCTCTCTACATTACTTTCGTACCCATCTGTCTGCACCAGTTTGTCATTTAAGACCATATCATTATAATTGATTGGGAAATACAACGGATAACCGGGTTTGTCATTCAAATTGGGCACCTCCTTATAAATGTCAATGGTCCCGCCACAATGGAAACGCACCAAATCAAACCATCGTTTTTGCTCTATAAAAAGCTCTCTTAAACGTTCGTCACAGATTTCTTTCTCTACAGCAATCTTATCTTTCGGGCCATCATAGGGCTCCAGGCCCGCCCGGTCACGAACCTCATTCAGATCGACAAGAGACTCAGATATCTTATTGAGTGCAGCATTGGCCTCAGCACGCAACAGAAGAAGATCTCCCCAACGATAAGCTATCAAGTCATCGTCAAAATAACGATCGTCGGAATAGGCCTTCCCCCTGAATTTGTTTGTCTGGGTTAAAATCAGGTTACCATCTTTATCCACCAAATCAATCATGGCAACTTTATAGCGCCTATCGCCCGGATACTTAAGATACAACTCTCTGGCCTTGTCACTTGGGGCATAGACATGGCGGCTCTGATTGGGTGAAGTTGCCGCATCGGCCAAGTTGACAGCCATCGATAAATTATCGGTTCTCGATGTAGTGTTGGTTGCAATAGAAAGATTTCCAGTTTCATAGCGTTCAAAATAAAAAGAGAAAATGATCTCATTATTCTTTTTATTATCATTGGCAAATACCTTTGCATAATCCGGTAGCAAAGACACTCCACTCCCGCCTACCTGATCGATTGCCTTGATCGCTTCTTCCAGATCCGCATTTCCACCATTCAGGACCTTTGCTTTCCACATTAAAACATCGGCTTTCAAAGCATAGGCAGCCGGCTTTGAAGCTAAATTCTTATTGATATATCCATCCTCCGGAAATAACAGGACAGACTGTTCTATATCTTCAAGGATCAACTTCATGACGTCTTCTTTGGGAGAACGGGGTTTAAGCTCAACGTTGTCCGAAAGCACAGGATCAGTAATGATGGGAGCATCTCCCCAAATACGCACTATAAGAAAATAAGTATATGCTCTTAGAAAGTGACACTCAGCTTTTATACGATTCTTCTCAGTCTCATTAGTAAACTTCAGACTTTCAATTTTATTGAAAAGAAGATTGGCGTGATGAATGATATTATAAGCCGAACGATAAGAAGGAGCATTGCTCTCAAGCAAAGTATGGGCCCATGCCACACTCGTAGGGCCGATCTCACCGGCTTTAAAAGCATCTCCCCGGTCTTCACCGTAATAAGAAGTATTATTCAGGTCACGCACCTTATTGTAAATGCCCGTAAGATAAGCTTTGGCATCTCCCGGAGTTTTCCAGAACGACTGTGAAGTGATGGTAGAAACCGGATCAACCTCCAACAAGCTACAACTGCAAATCCATGTGCAGCAGAGAATACAGATCAATATTTTTGTTGCTTTCATAGTGAAAATCATTTTAAAAAGTTAGTCTTACACCAAAGTTAAATTGAATCGGGAGAAAGTATTCACCGGTCTCTTGTCCATCGTACTGTTCAGGATTTAATCCGTCAAAGGCTGTAATGTATCCGATATTTGTCACACCGGCATTCAAAGACACCCCTTTCACCTTCATTTTAGAACATATGGAACGCGGCAGTTCATAACCTAACGAAACCTCACGGAAGCACAAATAATCTCCCTTTGAATAATAAGCCGTATTGTCGGCATTTCCATTTGAATTCATTCCGGCATAAGCTATTGTACGCATGTGATTGCGATATCCGTTATCCCAGTCCGAAGCAACATCGTAACGCGGATACTTGGCTGTTGCAGCATCACCCGTCTGCCACCAGATGTTTCCATTCGTAACGTCAGTAGTCGTTATAATGGCATTGCGTGCATTGGCATTGGCACGGCATCTCCATATATTGGCAATGGAATGTCCTAAAGCAAAATCGACAACCAAACGAAGAGAAAAATTCTTGTAAGACAAATTATTAATCAAGGCTCCCTTCTTATCCGGATTGGCCCAGCCAATAAAAGCAATATCCTTATCATCGATAACTCCATTATTGTCAAGGTCGGCCCAGATAGCATCTCCGGCAACCTTTTTCTTATTCATCTTAGAACCGGAGACCTTGGTGTCGACCGGAGCTTTTGCAGCTTCTTCATCTTTATCGTATACCCCCAGATACTTATATCCCCAACGTCCGCCTATCCTCTCGCCTTCGGCCAGGCCGCCGGTCTCAACATAAGTACCCGATTTAGCATCCCATACAAGTCCGCCCTGTACCCGATTTTTGTCTCTCCCATTATAAGGAAGCTTTTTCATATACGTCCTGTTCATACTGAAAGTACCCGTAACATCCCAATTCACGGGGGAAGTTGTTGAAAGAGGATGTGCTGTCAGCGATAACTCAAAACCTTTGTTCTGTACAGTCCCCAAATTGGCCTTTATAGAACTAAAACCTGTCTGTGCCGGAAGAGCTTTGTCATACAAACGATCGGAAGTCAATTTATTATATCCGGTTACCGACAGTTCAAGACGATTATCAAAGAAACCGGCATCAAAACCATAATCCACATTAGAGGTTGTTTCCCATACCAAACTGTTATTGGCAAGTACACTATTCAGTACCCCCGGATTTCCGGCATAAATATATGAAGCATATTCGCCTTGGGTATTAGAATACGACAACTTATTATTTCCGGTCTGTCCCCAACTCGCCCGCAATTTCATCCGGCTGACAACGGTTTTGGGAAACCAGTCTTCATAATGCATATTCCATCCTCCGGATACGGCCGGAAACAATGCGAATTTATGATCTTCGGCAAATTGGGAGGCTCCGTCATAGCGTGCTGAAACCGTCAGCAAATAGCGGCGCTTATAGTCATAATTGACACGGGCAAAGAAACCTACCAGTACTTCTTTATCCAAAGAGGAAGTGGTACGCTGTAAATCGGGCTTGGTAGGCGCCAACGTAGGTACATAATCCGTAGGGGCTTCCGAGCCTGTTCCTTTCAATTTATAAGTATCGTCCTGGGTATAATTCATACCTATCATTGCATTAAGAGTGTGTTTATCACTGAATACTTTATCATAGGTAAACACCGCGTCTGCCATGATTTGCTTATACTGGTCGTGTTTCTCGAGTGTCTTACGACCTTTATTAAACTCGTTATACTTCTCAAAAAAACGATAGATATTTTCCTGCATATAATAGGAGGCTGACGGCTTAAAATGCAATCCCTTCAGAATCTCCCAATCCAATCCTAACTGAATCGTGTTTCGATAAGCTTTGTCCGAAATATCCTGATAATATAATTCGTGCAGTCTATTCCGGGGTGAGCCTCCGGCTTCACCAATACCGGGAGTTCCATCGTCATAATACAGACGGAAGGTCGTAGGATAGCGAGAAGAACGGTCCATTGTGCTTGTGCCCGAGTTCTCCGGATCAGTCGCTTTATTCGAAATTGTGGAATGTTTCAATCCGACGGTTAATTTTAAATTACTGCGAAGATTGTAATTTCCATTGGCAGTAAGGCTGAAACGATCGTATCCCGTACCCAGAACAATACCTTCGGAATTAATATACCCCAAACTCACATAATAATTACCTTTGTCATTTCCGCCGGAAGCACTCAGATCGTAGTTGTGTGTCAATGCAGTCTGAAACAATACATCTTTTTGATAGTGATTGTCTTTAAATATCAACTGTTTTCCCGAATAAGGATCGGTCATCGTTTCATATCCTTGTCTGTTCAGCAAATCATCGACATAAGACTGTCCCATATTGGAAATCAAATCATCTAAATATTCGGTAGTGAAACGAGAATAGCCATATCCTTCCAAGGCTCCATTTTTATAATTGATATTACCTGTTGAATAAGGGTATGCGCCGCCTTCCAGGCGTCCGCTGACATTGGCGTCATTGATTCCACGGGAACCGGCTAAACGGGAAGCATACAGATAGTCGCGTGCACCGGAAAACGGATAATGCTGCCGAATCTGCTCAACTCCCAAACGGTAGGAAGCGGAAATAGTGGCTTTACCATCTTTTGAAGAGCCTTGCTTGGTAGTAATAAGAATGATACCATTGGCGGCCTTAGCACCATAAATTGCAGCGGAAGCGGCATCTTTCAGTACTTCCATAGACTCAATATCTTCCTGATTGAGTCCATTCATGTTGCTACGGACAACCCCATCAATGACAAAAAGAGGAGAGTCGTTAGCCGGATCGGTTGACCCGCCACGGATCAGCACTACCGGCTGTGCACCGGGCTGTCCGGTAGTCTGTCGAATATCCAGTCCAGCAACCTTTCCCTGTAGATTGTTCAAAGGAGATGCAGAGACAGAAGACATTAACTCCGCTTTCTTCACAGATACAACTCCTGAAGTAACGGTTGCCTTAGATTGAGTTCCATAACCGATGGCTACGACCTCGTCAAGTAGAACCGATTCATCTTCCAAAGTAATTTCATAAAATGTATTATTGGTTACTTTCAGATCCTTGGTTTTCATTCCAATAAAGGAGATTTGTAACAAAGATTTATGTGGAACCTTCAATTTAAATTTTCCATCGACATCGGTAGTTGTACCTATTTGTGTGTTCTTTACAATAACTGTAGCACCTATGACCGGTTCTCCGGATGTGTCCTTAACAACACCACTAATCTCAAAATTGCCACTTTGTTGAGCATGAACGGGTGCTAATGTCCCAATAAATGTCAATAAAACAACAATGAGACACTTAATTCGAGTAATTTTTCTCATCTTTGTATGCTTTTAATATAAAATTTAAGGCGTAGGGCGAAGGGGGTATATTCCGTCCAAAGTCTATTTCCCCTTCCCTACTTTTATTTTTTAATTCAAGAAACCTATTTTTTCAAGATCTCTTTTGAGCGAAGAATATTCATCATCGCCAAATGGTGTGACGGGCAGACGACACCGGCCGCAATCAACACCTATTAAATTCATTATTGCTTTTCCTCCACGTACACCTCCTCCGTATTTAATTATTATTTTTACTATTTCAATCGACTTCTGCTGCATCCGGCGAGCAGTACAGATATCACCTTTCTTGAACGCATCAAAAAGATTCTGATATACAGCAGGTAAATAATTGTAGGTACTACCAACACCGGCAACGGCTCCTAAAGCCAATCCGGCAATCAGAATTTCATCGTATCCATGCAGCACCTCGAATTCTCCATTATTGAGTTCCAAGCATTCACCCATCTCCATCAGGTTATTGTGTGTGAATTTTGTTCCAACCAGATTAGGCATCGTTTTCTTTCCCTCTATAAGAAAAGAGGGAACCGAAAGAGATACTCCCGTCATAGACGGCATATTATAATAATAGAAAGGAAGATCGGGAGCACTTTGAGCAATTGGAGTAAAAAAGTCCACCAGATCCTTTACCGAAGAGGGTTTAAAAAAACAGGGAGCCATAGCGGCAAAAGCATCAGCTTCCACCTCTTGTGCATGCCGAGCCAGCTCCATAGCTTCCAATTGGCAGTTACTACCCACATGCGCAATCACCTTGAAGCGTTTCCGGGCAGACTTTATCCACTGAGCAAGAATAGCTTTACGCTCACCCGTAGTCAGTGAATGAGATTCTCCTGTGGTTCCACAAACAAATACACCTGCCATTCCTGATTCAGCCATCAGGTCGGCGTATTTGTCTATAACAGAAAGATTGATATCTCCCCGCGCATCCATAGGAGTAAAAGTGGCGGCAACCATTCCTTCCAAACGTTGATAATGTTTCATTTTATTATTTAATTAGATATTAATAAGAATAAGGAATCTCTGATTGGAAACCCATTTCTCAGTGTCGATAACAAAGGTATAAAATGGCTGCGCAGCTACAATAAATGGTTATTTACCCGGTTACCTGCAATAAAAGAACGGCCATCCTCCAGATATTCCCCAAGGGAATGCTAAAATTCTGTTTGACTTCTTGCAATCCCCCCGATTATTCGTTAACGATTCTACGTTTCATAAAAATCTTGTATACGGCAAAATGTTTCTCAAGCGCCTTTCTATAACCGGCCTCATCATGTTTTTCCAAAAAGCCGAGAAGGTCAGCGTGAGTTACCAATTCTCCCCGCTCTTTTATCTCTATATTAATAGGTTCGAGCAACTCTTTGAATTTGTCTTTCACAAAAACCATCACGGGATGGATGATCTCCTGAAATTCACGGATAGTGGCATTACCGGTTATCTCATAAAGTTTAGCATGAAAAGTAAATTCACTGATAGGGGCATATTCATTGTTCTCAAAAGCGATTCCCAACCGGACAATCTCCTTCAGTTCAACAATATCTTCCGGAGTTATATTCTGGAAAAGATCACTGCAAATTCCCAATTCCAAAGCAATCCTGAAACCTAAAAGATCAAACAGGGAATGCTCACTCAGAATGCGAGGATCGACAACCCGCTTCATGCCTCCAAGGATAGAAGGTTCGGTCAGAATCATTCCCCGCCTGGTACGTGTCTCGATCATCCCTACCATTTTCAATCGGCTGAGGGCCTCCCTCAGCACACTACGTGCCACACCCAAAGCAGCGGCCAGTTCCATCTCATTGGGAATGGCATCTCCTGCCCGCAGATCTTTGGTTCTAAAATAAGTAAGTAGGTTATCTTCGACCTGATCGACCAAAGTTATCGCCTGACCATGTAGTTTTAATGTATCCATAGTATAACAATTCAGTTTAGTTAAAATAAGATTAATCTTATTTGTCTGACAAATAAAAGAAGTTTTTAGGAGAAAAACTAGCATCTTAAGAACTGAAACGTCCCATTTAGCAAACATTAACAAAGACAAGCCTATATACTATATTATAAAGGCCATTTATAGTCATAAAAGCACAAATTGGGAATATAAACACATAAATCACAAAAAAAAGTTTGTTTTTTATTTGCGTTTAAGATAAAAGCATTAATTTTGCCTCAGATTTAAAACAAAAAGAAAATAGATCTGATGAACGTATTCACTTTTACATATTACTTCTTTTTTTACTTTTACTTTAGCCAGAAAGTAGAGCGGGAGTTTGTATGTATCAAGTGACAGGGTGCTTAAGAACTGAAATTAAGAGAAACTAATAATATGAATCCCGCTCCGACATGGACGCGGGATTTTTTTATACCATATACTCAATAGGAATGAAAAGAATAGCAATTCAAGGAACACTGGGCTCGTATCACGATATAGCCGCACACAAGTACTTCGAAGGAGAAGAGATAGAATTAATCTGTTGCGCCAACTTTGAAGATGTGTTTGCTGCCATCCGGAAAGATAGTCAGACCATCGGGATGCTGGCCATTGAAAACACGATTGCAGGAAGCCTGCTGCACAACAACGAATTGTTGCGCCAAAGCGGCACACAAATTATCGGCGAATACAAATTACGCATTTCGCACAGCTTCGTTTGCCTGCCCGAAGAGGACTGGAATGACATTACCGAGGTGAACTCTCACCCGATTGCCCTGATGCAATGCCGGGAGTTCCTGAACCAACACCCACGTATCAAAGTGGTAGAAGCCGAAGATACGGCTTTGAGTGCCGAAATCATCAAACGGGAAAACCTGAAAGGGCACGCCGCCATCTGTTCCCGTGCCGCTGCCGAACGCTACGGAATGAAGGTACTGCAGGAAGGCATCGAAACCAACAAACACAATTTCACCCGTTTTCTGGTAGTGGCAGATCCGTGGCAGGTGGACGAGATACGAAAGCAAAACACCGTTCTCAACAAAGCAAACATCGTTTTCACTCTCCCCCACTCCGAAGGAAGTCTCTCACAGGTTCTGTCTATTCTATCTTTTTATAATATCAACTTAACAAAAATACAATCGCTCCCTATCATCGGACGGGAATGGGAATACCAGTTTTACGTAGATGTAGCTTTCAACGATTACCTGAGATATAAACAATCGATTACAGCAATCACTCCATTGACGAAAGAACTTAAAATATTAGGCGAATATGCAGAAGGAAAATCAAACGTATAAGGTAGCGCCGGCCGACAGACTGGCCGATGTAAGCGAATACTACTTTTCGAAGAAACTGAAAGAAGTGGCACGGATGAACGCAGAAGGTAAAGATGTAATCAGCCTGGGAATCGGAAGCCCGGACATGCCTCCTTCGGAACAGACCATCGAAACGCTATGTAATAATGCCCACGATCCGAACGGACACGGTTATCAACCGTATGTGGGTATACCGGAACTTCGCAAGGGTTTTGCCGACTGGTATAAACGCTGGTATGGAGTGGAACTGAATCCGGCAACAGAAATTCAGCCGCTGATCGGATCAAAAGAAGGCATCTTGCACGTGACACTCGCTTTTGTCAATCCGGGAGAACAGGTACTGGTGCCCAATCCGGGATATCCCACCTACACTTCGTTAAGCAAAATACTGGGTGCCGAGGTGGTGAACTATAACCTGAAAGAGGAAGACGGATGGATGCCGGACTTCGATGAACTGGAAAAGATGGATCTGAGCCGCGTGAAACTGATGTGGACCAACTATCCGAACATGCCTACCGGTGCCAACGCTACTCCGGAACTGTACAAACGCCTGGTGGAGTTTGCCCGCCGCAAGAACATCGTGATTGTGAACGACAATCCGTACAGCTTTATCCTGAACGATAAGCCGATCAGTATCCTGAGTGTGCCGGGTGCCAAAGAATGCTGTATAGAATTCAACTCCATGAGTAAAAGTCACAATATGCCGGGATGGCGTATCGGCATGCTGGCTTCGAACGCAGAGTTTGTACAATGGATTCTGAAAGTAAAAAGCAACATCGACAGCGGAATGTTCCGTGCCATGCAACTGGCAGCTGCCAAAGCACTTGAAGCGGATTCGACCTGGTACGAAGGCAACAATGTAAACTATCGGAACCGTCGTCACCTGGCCGGCGAGATTATGAAAACGCTGGGATGCACGTACGACGAAAAGCAGGTGGGCATGTTTCTCTGGGGAAAAATCCCCGCAAGTTGCGCCGATGTAGAAGAACTGACAGAGAAAGTGCTGCAGGAAGCACGCGTCTTCATCACTCCGGGATTTATTTTCGGAAGCAACGGAGCGAGATACATCCGCATCTCTCTCTGCTGCAAAGACGCCAAGCTGGCAGAAGCGCTGGAACGAATCAAATCAATAATGAAATAACAACTAAACGAATTAGATCGATATGGAACTCGAATCAATCTTATTGCCGGGTGTGGAAGATAAACGCCCGATGGTAATAGCCGGCCCTTGCAGCGCCGAAACAGAAGAGCAAGTAATGTCAACAGCTACCCAACTGGCAGCCAAAGGAGTAAAAATCTTCCGTGCGGGAATCTGGAAACCGCGCACCAAACCGGGAGGTTTCGAAGGTATCGGTGTGGACGGACTGGCCTGGCTGAAAGAGGTGAAAAAAGAAACCGGCATGTACGTATCTACCGAGGTAGCCACCGCCAAACATGTGTACGAATGCCTGAAAGCGGGTATCGACATACTCTGGGTAGGAGCACGTACCACTGCCAATCCTTTTGCTGTACAGGAAATAGCCGATGCACTGAAGGGAGTAGACATTCCCGTATTGGTTAAAAACCCGGTAAACCCGGACCTGGAATTATGGATCGGTGCTTTGGAACGCATCAACAACGCCGGACTGAAACGTCTGGGAGCCATCCACCGCGGATTCAGCAGCTACGACAAGAAGTTATACCGTAACTTGCCTCAATGGCACATTCCTATCGAATTGCGCCGCCGCATACCCGAACTGCCTATCTTCTGCGACCCGAGCCACATCGGCGGAAAGCGCGAACTGGTAGCTCCTCTCTGCCAGCAGGCTATGGACCTGAACTTTGACGGATTGATTGTAGAAAGCCATTGCAACCCGGACTGTGCATGGAGCGACGCTTCACAGCAAGTGACTCCGGACGTACTGGACTATATCCTCAACCTGCTTGTCATCCGTAAAGAAACGCAGACAACGGAGAATCTGAACGTATTGCGCAAGCAGATTGACGAATGTGATGACAACATCATACAGGAATTGGCAAAACGTATGCGCGTAGCACGCGAAATCGGTACTTACAAAAAGGAACACGATATCACAGTGCTTCAGACCGGACGTTATAACGAGATTCTTGAAAAACGCGGTGCTCAGGGCGAACAGTGCGGCATGAGTGCAGAGTTTGTGAAAGTGATCTTCGAAGCCATCCACGAAGAATCGGTTCGTCAACAGATGGAGATTATCAATAAATAGCAAATCATTCATATTATGCGAATTCTAATTTTGGGAGCCGGCAAGATGGGCTCCTTCTTTACTGACATACTAAGTTTCCAGCACGAGACGGCCGTGTTCGACGTCAACCCGCATCAGCTTCGGTTTGTATACAACACCTACCGCTTCACCACTCTGGAGGAGATCAAGGAGTTCGAACCGGAACTGGTGATCAATGCTGCCACAGTGAAATACACGCTGGACGCTTTCCGCAAAATTCTGCCGGTTTTGCCCAAAGACTGTATCCTGAGTGATATTGCTTCGGTAAAAACCGGATTGAAGAAGTTCTACGAAGAAAGCGGATTCCGTTATGTCTCCACTCACCCGATGTTTGGCCCTACTTTTGCCAGCCTGAGCAATCTGAGCAGCGAAAGTGCCATCATCATCAGTGAGAGTGATCATTTGGGGAAAGTATTCTTTAAAGACTTATACAATAGCCTGAACCTGAACATCTTCGAATATACTTTCGACGAGCATGATGAAACAGTGGCTTACTCCCTGTCCATCCCGTTTGTTTCGACATTTGTTTTTGCAGCTGTCATGAAGCACCAGGAAGCTCCGGGAACCACATTCAAAAAGCACATGGCCATTGCCAAAGGGCTGCTGAGCGAAGATGACTACTTATTGCAGGAAATCCTGTTCAATCCGCGCACACCGTCACAAGTGGAGAATATCCGCACAGAGCTGAAACAACTGCTTGAGATCATCACCAACAAAGATGCGGAGGGAATGAAAAAGTACCTGACGAAGATACGAGAGAAAATTAAATGATAATCTTTATCATAAGTATGAGGGGATGTCATCATTCATCACAGACATCCCCTCTCCTTTCTTTTCTAATTCGCGGGATAAGCAAAATGTCAAAATGATAATAAGAAGCGCCCAGTTTTCATTCTTTAGCCCCAAGGGAAAGGCAAGAAGGAAAAAACGGCTCTAATTCATTTTTCCTCCGATCCGATTGATCGCATTTATCGATATAAGAAGCATATTGAGCAGTAAAGGGTTCTTTCTGTATCATATCATCCACCCGGAAGCAACGGGAGTATCTTTCTGGCAGAAAAGAAAGCTCCGTATCAGCCAAGCAACCGGAAAGAAATACGGAGAAAAATCCGTCCTTAAACAGAACAATATATGTAATCATGGAAAACATATAGAGATATTTGAAAAAGAAGTAATCATTTTCGGGAAATGCTTACGTCTTTCGAGGAGAATGCTTACGTCTTTTCCCAAAAACACAAGCTCTTTTTACCCTGAACACAAGCTCTTTCTACCCCAAAGCCCGGCTCTCCGACCCAAAAAGGCTGCCATTTTGCACTTTCTTCCTCCGGTTGGCAAGAAAAAGATCGGGCACCCGTCAGACTAACCCCCTATTTAGTAACTTTTTAATGCGAAACAGCGCGTACAGAGATCATTAAGTAAGCGGCAGATATATCGGCAGGGCCTGTCGAATCCACTGAAAAGTCATTTGATTATCCAAGAAATATCACGTACATTTGCATCCGCAAGGAGATAAAACAATGATAGATCAGGCAACCATAGACCGTATACTCGATGTCGCACAAATCGTAGAAGTGGTTTCGGACTTCGTCACGCTGCGCAAACGCGGTGTGAACTACGTGGGACTTTGCCCTTTCCATAACGAGAAAACTCCCTCGTTCAGCGTGTCTCCCTCCAAGGGACTTTGCAAGTGTTTCAGTTGCGGCAAGGGCGGCAACGCGGTGCACTTCATCATGGAACACGAACAGATGTCCTATCCCGAGGCACTCCGCTACCTGGCCAAGAAGTATAACATAGAAATCAAGGAACGGGAGCTGACCAATGAAGAGAAAGAGGTGCAAAGCAACCGCGAAAGTATGTTCATTGTCAACAACTTCGCCCGCGACTACTTTCAGAATATCCTGAAAAACCATGTAGACGGACGCAGCATCGGACTGGCTTATTTCCGCCAACGGGGTTTCCGTGACGATATTATTGATAAGTTCCAGTTGGGTTTCAGCACCGAGGGGCGCGATGCACTGGCACAGGAGGCATTGCGCAAAGGGTTCAAACAAGAGTTCCTGGTAAAGACCGGACTCTGTTATGAAACGGACGACCATAAGTTGCGCGACCGCTTTTGGGGACGTGTCATGTTTCCCGTTCACACGCTTTCGGGCAAAGTGGTTGCCTTCGGCGGACGTGTGCTCAGCACGGAGAACAAGAAACTTGCCAAGTACGTCAACTCTCCCGAATCGGAAATCTATCATAAAAGCAACGAACTATACGGCATCTACTTTGCCAAGCAGGCCATCGTAAAGCAGGACCGCTGCTTCCTTGTGGAAGGATATACGGACGTTATATCGATGCACCAGTCGGGAGTAGAGAATGTGGTGGCCTCGTCCGGTACTTCTCTTACACCGGGGCAGATCCGGTTGATCCACCGTTTCACCAACAACATCACGGTGCTTTATGACGGTGACATGGCGGGCATCAAAGCTTCTATCCGGGGGATCGACATGCTGCTCGAAGAGGGAATGAATATCAAAGTATGCCTCTTACCCGACGGAGACGACCCGGACTCTTTTGCACGGAAGCACAACGCTACGGAGTTTCAGAACTTCATACAGGAACACGAGACGGACTTTATACGCTTCAAGGCACAACTGCTGATGGAGGATGCCGGCAAGGACCCGATGAAACGTGCCGAGCTGATCAATGACATCGTGCGCAGCATTGCGGTGATTCCCGAAGCCATCGTCCGGGATGTGTACATCAAGGAGTGCGGGCAGTTGTTGCGGATAGAAGATAAGTTACTGGTATCCGAAGTGGCCAAGCGCAGGGAACTTCAGGCCGAGAAGGGGAATAAACCCATAGCCTCCAATAATGCCCCGACGCCGCAACCGGGCGAAATGCCTCCTCCTTTCCCTCCCGAAGAAATGGAGGCAGACACCTACCAATCGTTCATCCCGCAGGAAGGTAAAGAGGGACAAGAGTTTTATAAATACGAGCGCCTGATTATTCAGATGATTGTGCGCTATGGAGAGAAGGTGATGTGTAACTTAACGGATGAAGAAGGCAACGAAGTCCCGGTCACCGTTGTCGAGTATGTCATCAATGACCTGAAGGAGGACGAACTGGCTTTCCATAATCCCCTCCACCGCCGTATCCTCTCGGAGGCCTCCGAACATATCCACGATCAGGAGTTCGCTTCCGAACGCTTCTTCGTGGCGCACCCCGATCCGAAAATCAGTACGATAGCCACCGAACTGGCGAGTGACCGGTATCAACTGAGCAAGTATCACTCCAAAACACAGAAGTTGGTGACGGATGAGGAACGGCTGTACGAGATGGTCCCGATGCTGATGATTAACTTCAAGAACGCCATTGTCGCAGAAGAGCTGAAGCACATCATGTATGCCCTGCAAGATCCTTCGATTGCGAATGACAACGCCCAGTGCGACGCTGTCATGCAACGGTACAAGGAGATGAAGGAGATACAGAATCTGATGGCCAAACGACTGGGCGACCGGGTGGTGCTGCGCTGACCATCCGATTCCGCTCTTTCATAATTTCCCGTCCTTAATCTTTCGTTTCGCTCCCCCACCAGTCTGCATTAGGCTTGAAATCTTTGCCTAACTGCTTCTTGCGGGTAGCTTCCAAGGTTTTCATCATTCTTTCGCGAGTCTTTTTCTTATAGAGAGCCTCCGCTGCCGGATTGTATTGAGGATCGGGTTCAGGATATCTGGCCCCTACCTCAGTCAGCCATACAGACAGCTTCTTACTCAAGAACTCCACCTTTTCGGG
>OGKM01000650.1_pt1 | contig 14468 bp, 10 predicted proteins | sample 1572501 | NCBI WGS metagenome assembly OGKM01 (sample SAMEA2582154, study PRJEB24529) | metagenome | biome: Human gut stool | place: China | collected 2011
TGCCTGTAACCAAGGACATCCGCCCTTCAGGTACAGGGGAGAGTCCATTGGCTAACTTGACTGACTGGTTGAAAGTGACGCGTGAAGATGGGATGAAAGGTCGCCGTGAAACAAACACAATGCCACAATGGGCAGGCTCTAGCTGGTATTATCTTCGCTATATCGACCCACACAACGATGAAAAATTAGCTGATGAAGAATTACTCAAGGCTTGGTTGCCAGTTGACATTTACATTGGTGGTGCAGAGCATGCTGTGCTTCACCTTCTTTATGCTCGTTTCTGGCACAAATTCCTTTATGATTTAGGTGTTGTTCCAACAAAAGAACCATTCCAAAAGCTCTTTAACCAAGGGATGATTTTGGGAACAAGCTACCGTGACCACCGTGGAGCTCTTGTAGCGACTGATAAGGTTGAAAAACGTGACGGATCCTTCTTCCACATTGAAACTGGTGAAGAACTTGAACAAGCACCAGCGAAAATGTCTAAATCACTAAAAAACGTTGTGAACCCTGACGATGTGGTTGAACGTTATGGTGCAGACACACTTCGAGTGTACGAAATGTTCATGGGACCACTTGATGCCTCAATCGCATGGTCTGAAGAAGGTCTTGAAGGCTCACGTAAATTCCTCGACCGCGTCTATCGCTTGTTGACAACAAAAGAAATTGTTGCAGAAAACAGTGGCGCACTTGATAAAGTCTACAACCAGACAGTCAAGGCAGTGACCGAGCAGCTTGAGGAACTCAAGTTTAACACAGCCATTGCTCAATTGATGGTATTTGTCAACGCTGCCAATAAAGAAGACAAACTCTTTGTTGGCTACGCTAAAGGCTTTGTACAATTGTTAGCACCATTTGCACCACACCTTTCTGAAGAATTGTGGCAAACATTGACACAATCAGGTGAATCAATTTCATACGTTCCTTGGCCAACATGGGATGAAGCAAAACTCGTTGAAGATGAGGTTGAAATTGTCGTGCAAATCAAGGGCAAGGTTCGTGCAAAACTTGTGGTCGCAAAAGACTCAAGCCGTGAAGAGCTTGAAAAGCTTGCCCTTGCCAATGAAAAAATCCAGTCTGAAATCGCTGAAAAACAAGTGGTTAAGGTGATTGTAGTCCCTAACAAACTTGTTAATATTGTTGTCAAGTCATAGGTTCTGTTAGCCTTATCTGCAACCTTCAATAACGTTTCAAGCTGTTGGAGCTACCTAAATTGGTGAATATTGTTGCGAAATAAAAGAAAAATGAGGATTCTGATAACATTTGGAATCCTTTTTTGCTACCTCTAAAAAATTTAATTCACTTTTTTTCATTTTCCTCTTGACATGGAACGCGTTCCAGATTGTACAATGAAGTCAAGCTAGCGAAGAAATAAGATTTGAACTCGGAGTGGAGCGCAAATCCATAAAGAAAAGGAGAGAAAAATCATGCAAACAAGAACGATTAAACGTATTTTTACTGATATGGATGGGGCACTTTTAAATTCAAAGGGGCAAGTTTCCGAAAGGAATGCCAGACGCATTCGCAGAGCAGATATTCCGATTACGCTGGTCTCTGCGCGTGCGCCAATGGAGATGCGTGAGGCTATTGAATTGTTGGGTTTGCAAGGTCCGCAAGTGGGCTTTAATGGTGGTTTGATTTATGAGGTTGTCAATCATCAAATTCGTCCGCTGCACATCAAGATTATTTTCAAGCAGACCGCGGCAACGATTTTACAGGCGGTGCGGCAGCATTTCCCGCAGGTCAGTCTCAGTTATTATGACTTGAATCATTGGTATTGTGATACAGTAGATGAAAGAATTTGTTACGAATACGACTTGACTCATCAGGCACCGACTCAGGTTCATGATGAAGATTGTTTTCTTTCAGCTTGTGATAATCTGTTTAAAATCATGATGATTAGCTTTGAAGAGGAAGAAATGCAAGATTTGCAGACTTATCTGAATAGTCTAGGACTAACTAGTGTTACAATTCTGCGTTCTGGTCGGTTTTATTTAGAAATCATTAGCAAAGAAGCTCGAAAATCATCAGGGATTGATTACATTAGTCGGAAAGAAAATCTAAAAAAAGAAGAAACAGCTGCCTTTGGTGACGGTCACAATGACATTCCGATGCTAGAAATGGTTGGTTTTCCGATTGTCATGGCCAATGCCTTTAAAGATGTGAAGGCACATGCTTTTAAAATTACCAAGAGTAACGATGAGGACGGAGTTGGTTACGGAATTCACAGGTATCTCGTCAGTTAAGCTTGAAAATCAGAAAGGAACTCGATGACCAATATTTGAGAAATAGCGAAGTTGAGTGGCTATTCGGTGTCCAGTGTGTCGCGCGTGCTCAACAATCACCCATATGTGTCAGACGAGGCACGGGGGAAAATCCTGCAAATTGTCAGAGAACTGGACTATACTCTAAATCTAGTCGCAAAAGAACTGAGTTTGGGCAATACTTATAAAGTGGGTGTAGTCATTCCTCATGTGCGTCACACTTATTTTACCAAGCTCCTCAACGGTATGTTGGATCAAGCGCAGAGGAGTGCCTATAATTTGCTGCTTTTGCCGTCTCAGTATGACAAAGAACTAGAGCTTCAGTACCTGAAACAATTGCGAGGTCAGGCTTTTGATCATTTGATTTTCACCTCACGAAGCATAGGTTTGGAAACCATTGCTTCCTATGCTAAGTACGGAAATATTGTCTGCTTAGAAACGGTAAATCATTCTCAACTGAGTAGTGTCTATGTGGATCGCAAACCAGCTTGCAGAGAAGCTTTTCGCTGGTTGAAGGAACTGGGTTATCAACATTTAGCCCTTATTTCACCCGTAAAGACAAGCGAAGTTCCACCTATCGTATGGTCAGGGAGGCTTATGATGAAGTCTACGGCTCGGAGCATGAACCGGTGATTATTGAAGACGTTGCTATAGAAGAGGATGCTTATCAGAAAGCTTCCGAACTTTGGCAACACCCGGAGATTGACTGTATTTTTTCAAATGGGGATGACATGGCAGCAGGCTTTATGCAGGCTTATGAAGAAGCTGGAAAACAGCTCCCCTTCATCATGGGGCAAGAAAACATGCTGGCTGGACGGCTCTTGGGTCTCTCTACCATAGACAACAAAGTCCTATCAGCTGGGTCAGGAAAGTTTCAAGCAGGTTTTATCTGAAGAGAAAAAAACCATTGTGCTCAAATCAGAGTTTATCCAGCGATAAGAGACTTGTTGTTTTTCAAATTAGCTTACTTATTTAATAAAGAAGAATCACCTTTCAAATCAAGGTGATTTTTTACTGAAATTTTTCTAAACAGAAAATATTGACAAGAAAAAGTAGACAGTGTATACTTTTTGAGGAAAAAATGAAACGAAATACGGCAGAGTTAAAAGAAAGACTGATCCAGACGGGGATTAAAGAGATTGAAGACCATGGTATCGACCAGCTATCACTGAGGACTGTCGCTAAATCCTGCGGTGTTACTCACGGCACTCCTTACCGGCATTTTGAAAGTAAAGAAAACTATTTAAAAGTCGTTTTAAAACGCCTTTCTGCTTTTCTCAACCAAGAGATCCAAAAAAAGATCGATTGGAAGGCTTCTGCACGAAATCAACTGGCCCAAATGGGCTTTAACTTTATCATCTTTGCGAAGGCTTACCCCTATTTCTTTGAAGCCCTCTTTATTAAATTTCCTTTTAAGTATATGAAAGTAACTCAGGATACTATTTCGCTGGATTCTGATTTGCCAGGATTCGCTGCATTTAAACGGATTGTTTTAGAGCTTCGTAAGGAGGAAGGCTTTACCAACAGCGAAGCTGAAACACTGTTTCACTTTTGGAGTTTTATTTCAGGTCTTGCTGTTTTGGCGAACAGTCCCATTGGACGTGACCTTGACAACAAAGCCATCCAGACTAACATTGAGCATATGCTTGATGTCTATATAAAAGGAGAACGGTCATGAAAATCTTAATTGTTTTTACTCATCCAAACCCTCAAGGTTTTAACGGTGCTATTCTCAAGCAAGTCCAAACCAATCTTTCTGAAGCGCATTCTGTCAAAACCTTAGATTTATATGCTGAACAGTTTGATCCAATCTTACGATTTGATGAAAATCAAAAACGCCGCGATTTGGCTAAGGTTCCTGAAATGGAGAAATACCGTGATCTTGTCACTTGGGCAGACCGCCTAATCTTTATTTTCCCGATTTGGTGGAGCGGTATGCCGGCTATTCTCAAAGGATTTATTGACCGAGTATTTGCAGCTGGTTTCGCTTATTCTTATAAAAAAGTCGGTTTTGAAGGGCACTTACAAGGAAAATCTGCTTGGATTATCACCACCCATAATACGCCGTCCTTTGTGCTGCCTTTTATTCAGGATTACGGTAAAGTTCTGAAAAATCAAATTTTAAAAATCTGTGCTGTCGCACCGGTTAAGCTAACACAATTAACAAACGTTGAAAAAATCTCTGATGAATAGCGCCAGCAATTCTTAGAAACCATCACTCAAACAGCCCGTCGTATTTAAAATAAGGATGATTGTAAAGCAGAAATAGTACGATACAGCTGAAAACTAGCTTAATAATCCATTTCTTATGAAACATTTCTTGAAAACCTGCGTAAAACTGCTATAATGGAAGTGGAAAAATTAAGGAGGTGACACGATGGAATATAAGGAAGTGGAATGCAGGCTAGTGGATCATGGAATCAGAGAGTATAAAAAATTTAAAGGAATCAAGATTTATAGTAACAGCCGTTTTTCTGAAGATAGGAAAAAAATAATCTATAAAACGATTTATCTGACACCCAAGAAGAACCTTGTCTACTATCAAAGAGAAGATCTCAACTATGATTCAGAGTGGTGGCTCAGAAAGCATAAGGATCTACCATTCTACCATCAGCAAGAGGCAGATACGGTTTTCAAAATTTGCCAAGCTTTTGCTGAGTTAAGCTCTTACCTAGACAAATCTACTATCAACAAGTTGGAGCAAAAGTTAGCGGCAGGTGCTTTTATTGAAACCTTGAATATTTAACTTTACAGACAGCCAGTCTTTACGGACTGGTTTTTTTGTATGAAGTCAGTTGCATTGTTTCATAGGACATTTGTCTATTTTTGTTATTGATAAATTGTAAAATATAGTGCAACAAAAAAACTCATAGCGTTTCATTGGTGTAAACTGTAAGTAACCACACAAACAGAATTCCGAGGAAAAACTATGAGCTACTCCCATCTTACCATAACCGACCGAATAAAGATAGAAACCTACTTGGAATTAGGTTTGAAACCTTGCCAAATTGCAAATAAACTTGGCGTCCATAAGTCTACCATTTCAAGAGAGTTAAGACGATGTCAAAATGGTTATTCCGCAGCCTTAGCACAGGAACATTATGACCACAGGGCTAAGCAAAAAGGTCGGAAGTCTCGTTTGACACCAAAGTTGAAAAAGGAAATTGAAGACGGTTTAAAATCCTCCTGGTCGCCTGAACAGATTTGTGGCCGCTATCAGCTTGAACAAAAGCCAATGGTAACTTTTAAAACTATCTATAACTGGCTCTATGCTGGTTTGATTGATCTGGATTTGAGCGTCCTTCGTCGTAAAGGAAAAACTCGACAACCTAAAGAAACACGTGGAAGATTTAGGATTGGCAGGTCGATTGCCAAACGTCCTAAAGAGGTCAGGAATCGTGAGACCTTTGGTCACTGGGAGCTCGATACTGTGGTGTCTTCCAGAGGCAAAAGCAAGGGCTGTTTAGCGACCTTTCTGGAGCGAAAAACGCGCTTTTACTTAGCTTTCAAGATACCAGACAGAACAGCCAAATCCATGTTTTCAGCCATCGAACAACTTTATAAGCTATTTCCAAAAGAGGCTCTTAAAACCTTCACTTCAGACAGGGGAAAAGAGTTTGCCTGCTATCCTCTGGTAGAGAATTTAGGAATTTCCTTTTTCTTTGCGGACGCCTATTCATCCTGGCAGAGAGGAAGCAATGAAAACGCCAATGGCTTACTAAGAGAATATTTTCCAAAGAAAACAGATTTAGCCGCTATCTCTGATGAGGCTTTGAACAAGGCCTTATATGATATCAATCACCGACCACGAAAATGTTTAGCTTACAGAACTGCTTGTGAAGCTCTAGTGGATGAGTACGAGTAAACGTTGCACTTTTTATTGCAATTTATCAAATAAAATAGAAAACACATTTAATCTCTGTCAAAAAAACAGAGATTTTTTGTTTGAAAACCTTTACATTTTGTTGATAAATGTATATAATATCTACAGAAAACGTTTGCACTAGCCTAAAAATATTTGTGCAACTAAAAAATAAAGGAGTTTTCTTTTTATGAAGAAAGTTTATCGTTTACAATCTCGAACAGCTGAGAAGCGTCAGCATTTTGGAATCCGCAGATTAAAAGTAGGGGTAGCGTCTATTGCTATTTCTGCTAGTGTTTTTTTGGCGGGGAATGTCTTAGCGCAAGCAGAGGAAGCAAATAGTGTCGAAAACACATCTATTGAAACGGTGCAACCAACATCACCAACAAGTGAGCGGTCTGATAAAGTAGAAGTGACGAATCATCAAGCAGTCGTTTCGGAAAAGTCGGAAAATCAAGGGCAAGCAACCAACTCGCTTTCGGCAACACCTAGTGTTGCCAATTCTTCGCGTACAGCTTCAACTGAGGGAAGCTCATCAGAAAAACTTGACTTGACTCAAGCTCGCTCCGTAAGAGAAAATACCCCAGCTTCAACGACGGATTCAAGTACGGAAGTTCAATCTACGGAGAAGGAAACTGCACAAGCAGCAGAAGAAAAAACGGCAACGAAGCCTGTTGAGAAAGCTGCATCAGCTGCGACGCCAGCTAAAGAAGACAAAATTGAAGAGGGCAGCATTCGTCTGCATTTTAAGACACTTCCGTCGGAGAATTTAGCTAGTCTTGGCTTGTGGACCTGGGATGATGTGGAGACACCTTCCAGCCAAAAAGGCAGCTGGCCGACAGGAGCAACTAGCTTTTCAATGGCTAAAAAGGATGATTATGGCTATTATCTTGATGTCAAAATGGCACAAAAACGGAGTAAAATTAGTCTCTTAATCAATAATACAGCAGGTACAAATCTAACAGGTGACAAGACGATTGAATTGCTCAGCCCGAATATGAACGAGGTCTGGTTTGACAAGGATTACAATCTTCATACCTATGAGCCTCTAAAAGAGGGCATGGTACGAATCAATTATTATCGGACAGACGGGAATTATGACAAGAAGTCTCTTTGGCTTTGGGGAGATGTGGAAAATCCTAGCAAAAATTGGCCTGACGGAGTGGATTTCGAAAAAACAGGCAAGTATGGTCGCTATGTAGATGTTCCTTTAAAAGATGCTGCAAAAGCAATTGGTTTTCTGCTTTTAGATGAAAGCAAATCAGGTGATGATGTAAAGATTCAACCGCAGGATTATAATCTGACAAATTTGAAGAAAAATAGTCAAATTTTCCTTCGTGATGCAGATCCAAACATTTATACGAATCCTTATTTTGTTAATGATATTCGTATGACAGGAGCCCAGCATGTCAGCTTGACAGAGATTGAAGCAACTTTTTCAACTCTTGAAAATGCCAAAAAAGAAGATATTTTAAAAAATCTAAAAATTACAAACAAGGATAGTAAAGAAGTGGTTGTGAAAGACATTGTGCTTGATCCCAAAACAAAGAAAGCAAAAATCATAGGAGACTTTGGACAAGCGCAAGCTCCTTATAAGGTAAAGTATGGCAACGACCAATTTAAAACCAGTATGAATTGGCAGTTGAAGGATAGTCTCTACAAATATGATGGTGAATTGGGTGCGCGTGTTAGCCAAAAAGGTACGAAAGTGGATGTGACCTTCTGGTCACCAAGTGCGGATCAGGTAGATTTGGTTGTTTATGATAAAAATGATCAGAACAAAGTAGTTGGTAAGGTAGCGATGACAAAAGGAGAAGCTGGTACTTGGAGGACAAGTTTGACATCGCAAACAAATCTAGGAATTAAGGATTATCGCGGTTATTTCTATCATTATGAAATTACGCGCGGTGATAAAAAAGTACTAGCTTTGGATCCATATGCCAAATCTTTGGCAGCTTGGAACAGCGAAGATGCCGAAAAAGGTGAGTCTTACAAGATCGCAAAGGCAGCTTTTGTTGACCCAAGTGAGCTTGGTCCGAAAAATCTGACCTATGCGAACATTCCAGACTTCAAGAGTAGGGAGGATGCAGTTATCTACGAAGCGCATGTCCGTGATTTTACTTCTGACGCAGCCATTTCTAAGGATTTGAAGTCTCAATTTGGAACATTCTCAGCTTTCGTTGAAAAATTGGACTATTTAAAAGAACTTGGGGTTACTCATATTCAGTTGCTGCCGGTTTTAAGTTATTATTTTGTCAATGAATTGAAAAATGCCGAGAGATTGGACAAGTATGCTTCTAGCAATAGCAACTACAACTGGGGTTATGATCCACAAAACTACTTCTCCTTGACAGGAATGTATTCAACCAATCCGACAGATCCAGCTAAGCGCATTGAAGAATTTAAAAATCTTGTTCATGAAATTCACAAGCGCGGAATGGGTGTGATTATGGATGTGGTTTATAATCACACGGCAAAGACCTCTATTTTTGAAGATTTAGAGCCGAATTACTATCACTTTATGGATGCAGACGGCACTCCTAGAACTAGTTTTGGTGGCGGACGTTTGGGAACAACGCACTACATGAGCCGTCGTGTTTTGGTGGATTCTATCAAATATTTGACGAGCGAATACAAAGTGGATGGCTTCCGTTTTGATATGATGGGAGATCACGATGCAGAATCCATTCAAAAAGCGTATGAGGAGGCTAAAAAGCTCAATCCAAATCTGGTGATGCTAGGTGAGGGGTGGAAGACTTACGCTGGAGATGAAAATAAACCAGTCCAACCAGCGGATCAATCTTGGATGAAATCTACCGATACAGTCGGTGTATTCTCAGATGATATTCGAAATACCTTGAAATCTGGTTATCCGAACGAAGGAGCGCCTGCCTTTATCACAGGTGGAAAACGCAATGTCGAAGATGTTTTCAAAAACATCAAAGCACAACCAACGAATTTTGAAGCAGATGATCCGGGAGATGTGATTCAGTACATTGCTGCACATGATAATCTGACCCTCTTTGATGTGATTGCTCAATCCATTAAAAAAGATCCAGCTATCGCAGCGAACAATCAAGAAATTCACCGTCGCCTGCGTTTGGGCAATCTAATGGTCCTTACTTCTCAAGGTACGCCATTCCTTCACTCTGGGCAAGAATACGGACGAACCAAGCAATTCCGTGACCCAGCTTATAAATATACGGTTTCAGAAGACAAAGTACCAAATAAATCACACCTGCTGACCAATGCGGACGGAACACCATTTGAATATCCTTACTTTATCCACGACTCTTATGATTCGAGCGATGCGGTCAATCATTTTGACTGGACAAAGGCAACAAACGGTGACAAATTCCCTGAAAATACGAAGAGCCGCGACTATGTGAAAGGGCTGATTGCTTTGCGGAAGTCAACAGATGCCTTTACACGCAAGACCAAAGCCGAAGTCGATCAAAATGTTACTTTAATCACTCAGCCGGGTAAAGACGGGGTTGAAAAAGAGGATACAGTTCTTGGCTACCAAGTTGTGGCTTCAAATGGAGACATTTACGCTGTCTTTGTTAATGCGGATAACAAGGAGCGGAAGTTTAACTTTGGCGAAGCCTACAAGCATTTGGCAAATGCTCAAGTCGTGGCAGACGGTAATACCGCAGGGGTAACGGCTATTTCAAATCCAGCTGGTGTGACCTTAGGAGCAGATGGGGTTACCTTAGCACCATTGACAGCGACGATTTTACGCATTCAAAAAAATAGCAAACCAAATCAAGAAAAACCAAAAGAAGAACAAAATCAAACCAAGCCTTCTACGCCGAAAGGAGAGTCTGGTCAAACAACGACTTCGTCAACACAGTCAAATACTTCAGCTAGTCAGACGCAGCAACAGCAAGCAGGAGCTGGAAAAGCAGATAAGACTTTACCGTCCACAGGGACGACAATTTCCATTGCTGGCGTGCTAGCAGGAATTGGCTTGTTGTTATCAAGTGTAGTTGTCCTTAAGAAAAAGAAATAAAGATTGAAGGTTCATGAGCTGTAGGGATTCTAAGCTCCTTACAGCTCATTATTTTAGATGAACTTGTTAACTGTCTTTTGCAAATCTATTTTTCTCCTACATTTAGACAGATATCTTGAAATGTCTTTATGAAAACGCTATAATTTTGATAGATTAATATTAGGAGGATTGGTTTTATGAAATCATCTAAAGCCACAATCACAATTTTCTCTGCTCTTGCTTCGGTTATTTTATTGACCAGCTGTGGAACGAAGACGACAGACAATAAGGCTGCGCAAAGTAACACATCTGACAGTAAAGTCACCATGACTTATGACCAATTGCGGTCAAGGGAAAATACCATGTCCACTCTTTGGTATCAAAAGTCAGATGAAGCTAAAGCGCTGTACCTGCAAGGTTATAATGTTGCAACAAATCGTTTGAAAGAATTGCTGCAAAAACCGACAGATAAGCCTTACTCAATCGTTCTTGACTTAGATGAAACAGTATTAGACAACAGTCCTTATCAAGTTCAAAATGTCAAAGACGGTACGGCCTTTAATCCTAAAAATTGGGATGCATGGGTGAAGAAGGCTTCAGCTAAGGCGGTTCCTGGTGCCAAAGAATTTCTCCAATATGCACATCAAAACGGTGTTCAAATCTACTATGTTTCTGACCGTGATGCGAGTCAGGTAGATGCGACAATTAAGAATTTGGAAAAAGAAGGCATTCCAGTACAAGGGAAAGACCATTTGATGTTCTTAGAAAAAGGTGTGAAATCAAAAGAAGGTCGCCGTCAGAAAGTACAAGAAACGACGAATTTGGCCATGCTTTTAGGTGATAACCTCGTTGACTTTGCGGATTTCTCAAAAACATCAGCAGAAGAACGTAGTAAGAAATTAGAAGAATTAAAGAACGAATTCGGTGAAAAGTTCATCATCTTCCCAAATCCAATGTACGGTTCATGGGAAAGCACTGTTTATAACGGTAAAAAATTAGATGCGAAAGGTCAAACTGAAGAACGTCAAAAAGCATTAGAAGGATATAAAAAATAAAAAGGAAAACAGACTCAATGTCAACTGTAGTGGGTAATCTATCGCTAAGTGCGAGAGAGAATCAGATTGGTTCTCTCTTTTTTGATGTTCAAAGCGATGAGAATTTTCGTTTTAAAATTGTCAAAGTTCCGGAAACCAAAAGCTTAGCATTTGACGTCCTTGATGAGATGATTGGTTTATATTAAAAACAATGAGGGATATTCCTTATCTATTTTTTAATCGAAAATTCATTTGTTTTATGGTAAAATAGTTTCATTACAATACGAGGAAAAAAGATGTCATCTACGTTTGAAATTTTAATGAATCAAATTGATATGCCACTTGATATGAGACAATCAAGTGCCTTTTTACATGCAGAAATTGAGCAAGTTTTAGTGCATACCGTCAGTCATGTTTGGGAATTTCAGTTTGCTTTTGGAGAAATTTTACCCATTGAGTTGTTTCAAGAATTAAAAAAACGTTTAAATGAAGAATTTTCTAAGACGGGCAACCAAGCTATTTTTGAAATTAAGGCTGCCAATCAAGATTTTACAGAGGAGCTGTTGCAGGCTTATTACAAAGAGGCTTTTACAGAAGGACCTTGTGCCAGTCAAGGCTTTCGTAGTATGTACCAACAGCTACAGGTGCATGCGGACGGCGATCAGCTCTGGATTGAGGGGCCATCCAGTATTGATACGGAGCATTTTCGGAAAACCCATTTGCCAAATTTAGCCAAGCAATTGGTGAAGTTTGGCTTTCCGCATTTTCACTGTCAGGTCAAAGCAAGTGACGCCTTAACTCAGCAACAAGTTGAGACTTTCCAAGCTGAAAAAGAAAAGATTGTGCAAGCGGCTAATGACGAGGCGCTAAAAGCTATCGAAGCACTGCAACAAATGGCACCACCACCAGCTGAGGAAAAACCAAACTATTCTGATTTTCAAGCACGAAAATCGGCTGCTCGACCAAAGCTGGACAAGGCAGAGATTACGCAGATGATTGACATCCAGACCGAGGAAAATCGCATTGTCTTTGAAGGTATGGTCTTTGATCTTGAGCAAAAAGTTACCCGCACAGGGCGTGTGCTGATTAACTTTAAGATGACTGATTATACCTCTAGTTTTGCCCTTCAGAAGTGGTTTAAAAACGAAGAAGAAGCCAAAAAATTTGACATCATTAGGAAAAATTCTTGGTTGCGTGTGCGTGGGAATATTGAAATGAATAACTTCACGCATGACTTGACCATGAATGTCCAAGATGTGCAAGAAGTGACACATTATGAGCGGAAAGACTTGATGCCAGAAGGTGAGAAACGGATTGAATTTCACGCGCACACCAATATGTCAACCATGGATGCTCTGCCAGAAGTGGAGGAATTGATTGCGACAGCCGCTAAGTGGGGACATAAGGCAGTTGCGATTACTGACCACGGCAATGTACAGAGCTTTCCGCATGGCTATAAAGCTGCTAAAAAAGCTGGTATTCAGCTGATTTACGGCATGGAAGCTAATATCGTGGAAGACCGAGTTCCTATTACCTATAACGAAGTGGATATGGAGCTCAAGGAAGCCACTTATGTTGTCTTTGACGTGGAAACTACCGGTTTGTCTGCTATTTACAATGACTTGATTCAGGTCGCGGCAAGTAAGATGTACAAGGGGAATGTCATTGCTGAGTTTGACGAGTTTATCAATCCAGGTCATCCTTTGAGTGCCTTTACGACAGATTTGACGGGGATCACAGACGAGCATGTCAAAAATGCGAAGCCACTCGAGCAGGTCTTGCAAGAATTTCAAGACTTCTGTCAAGATACGGTACTTGTTGCCCATAATGCTACCTTTGACGTGGGATTTATGAATGTCAATTATGAACGGCATGGACTGCCACGAATCACGCAGCCAGTCATTGATACCTTGGAGTTTGCCCGTAATCTCTACCCAGAATACAAGCGTCACGGTTTGGGGCCACTAACTAAGCGTTTCCAAGTATCGCTTGATCATCATCACATGGCTAATTATGACGCGGAAGCGACAGGACGCCTGCTCTTTATTTTCATTAACGATGCGGCAGAAAAACGAGGTGTCACCAATCTTCAAAAGCTAAACACAGATTTGGTGGATGAAAACTCCTATAAAAAAGCGCGGGTCAAACACGCTACGATTTATGTAAAAAATCAAACGGGTTTGAAGAACATTTTTAAATTAGTCAGTTTGTCTAATACAAAGTATTTTGAGGGCGTACCGCGGATTCCACGAACAGTTTTGGATGCGCACCGAGAAGGCTTGATTTTAGGAACAGCCTGCTCGGAAGGAGAAGTGTTTGACGCGGTTGTTTCGCAAGGCGTTGATGCTGCAGTGGAAGTCGCAAAATACTACGATTTTATTGAAATCATGCCGCCAGCAATTTATGCACCGTTGATTGCTAAAGAGCAGGTCAAGGATGTCGAAGAGCTTCACACCATTATCAAAAATTTGATTGAAGTGGGAAATCGATTAGACAAGCCTGTTCTTGCTACAGGTGATGTGCATTATATCGAGCCTGAAGAAGAAATTTATCGAGAAATTATCGTCCGCAGTCTAGGGCAAGGAGCGATGATTAACCGTACCATTGGACATGGCGAAAATGCTCAACCAGCTCCACTTCCAAAAGCGCATTTCCGCACAACCAATGAAATGTTGGATGAGTTTGCCTTCTTAGGTGAAGAATTAGCTCGGCAGGTGGTTATTGACAATCCAAATCAATTGGCAGCAACCTTTGAATCGATTGAGGTGGTGAAAGGTGACCTTTATACACCATTTATCGACAAATCAGAGGAAAAAGTCGCTGAGATGACTTATGCCAAAGCCTTTGAAATTTATGGAAATCCACTACCAGATATTGTAGACCGACGAATTGAGCGGGAATTATCCTCCATTTTGGGGAATGGATTTGCCGTGATTTATCTGGCTTCGCAAATGCTGGTACAGCGCTCAAATGAACGCGGTTATTTGGTGGGTTCACGTGGTTCGGTCGGCTCTAGTTTTGTGGCGACCATGATTGGGATTACTGAGGTAAACCCTCTATCTCCTCACTATGTTTGTGGCAAATGCCAGTATTCAGAATTTATCACGGACGGCTCTTACGGTTCAGGCTTTGATATGCCAGATAAAGATTGTCCGCATTGTGGGCATAAGTTGAGTAAAAATGGACAGGATATTCCTTTTGAAACCTTCCTTGGTTTCGATGGTGACAAAGTCCCTGATATTGACTTGAATTTCTCTGGAGAGGATCAGCCTAGTGCCCACTTGGATGTCCGAGATATTTTTGGTGAGGAATATGCC
>OGKM01000653.1_pt1 | contig 14326 bp, 10 predicted proteins | sample 1572501 | NCBI WGS metagenome assembly OGKM01 (sample SAMEA2582154, study PRJEB24529) | metagenome | biome: Human gut stool | place: China | collected 2011
TCTATTATTTTTGTGATGTCACGAAAATGTTAAATATGAAATGGCGGTTGCCCTCTTTCCCAATTCTTAAGCCTTCGGGATTACGAATCATTGTTTGACGACACGGGAAATGGCAACCGTTTTTTATGCCTAAAAGTCAAACAATGATTCGTATGAAAAAGAAATCCCAATCCGGTAAAGTTCCGGTGTCTAAGCTCCAAACATTCTTAAGTGAGCTTTCAGGCATGCTATCTCAAGAAGGTAGCGAGTTTTTCGTTAACCGTTCCGATGACGGTACCACCTCCATCCGCCTCGCTCGAGGTCAGTATTTAACCATTTCCATGCAGAAAGGAGGTCAGTCATGATGTATTTCACAAGCAGTCTTTCTATCATCTCACCTAAAAACCGGGCTTGGAAGAAACTCGTTGACTGGATCCGGCGGTTCGAACACATTCTTATCCTGGATGAATGTTCTCTCGATGCCTTGAAAATGGAAATTGAAGCTAAGGTAAATGAAATTAATGCTGAACATCCCAAACTTAAACCAATCATTTTTAGTGGCGATAACAGTCAAATTTCCGGTTGTATCTCTGCGAGGGTAATGTCGTGCGGATGTCCTGATACTGTATTTAATCTCAATTATTGCATCGTAAAAAGCACATACGCATTTTCAGAAGGTAATTCTAAGGAGACCATTTTACTTGATAGTCAGAGAGGAGGTCAATCATGACTTCAGGCAAGAAATTAGCTGTCGATAAGATTGAAACCTATCGGATCAATGGCAAATCTGAATTATTTTTAATCAAAATTGATGGAAACGAAATTGTAGCGTTCAATCGTGAAGAATCTGAAGAAGTGGTATTTTTATTACAGGGTGCACTTAAAAAAGAAAAGGAGGTTGACCATGACCACTAACATTGATGGAGCTGTAATTACTTCTGAAGCGATTAATGCCATTAAGTTTCTTCAGCAAGAAAACTATGTTGATGAAACTTTGAATCAAATCAACGAGATCATTGACATCGTTATTGATGAAAATACGCATGAAGCATTGAATTCAGATAAAGAATGTATCTGTATTGTGCGTAACCTTCGTTATCTTGCACAACATATATCATCTTTTAAAAAACCTATTAATCATGGATAATCAAGAACAGAAAATCACCAATATCAGCATCTATATAGCTGGATTGCAAGCAACCTATCGTCCTGCTCCGGACGCTCGTCATACCACCCATTGGTTCTCTACCGATGAAGTTTATACCGCTATCAAACGTCTGGATCCTTCGGCCAATATTACGAAGGAGCAACTCTTCCAGGCAATGACTGCTGCCGGCTTCAAGTTCCAAAACCGTCCGGGGGCATCCGGATGCGATTTTCGCTGGATGTTTCAGGAACGTAGTAATAAATAGAAGAAGCCTGGGAACTACCATCGTTTGAGTTCCGTTACACAAAAGATTAGCCGGTCGGTAGTTCCCGGCTTTTTTTGTGTCCTTTCCCTCCTTGCATTCCCTTCCTACATTCGCTGAAAAATAACTTCAGCGCACTATGATTACTGACGATTTAATCAGAAAACGTTTTATTCATGACACTATTTCCCAGGGTATAAACCAAATTTACGCCATTCAGGAAAATGTTGTCCAGGCCAACCTGAAAACTCAATCCGGACAGCTCAAAGCACATCTCAGCCGACGACCTTTTAGTTTTACTGAGTCCGATTCCAGAGAAGAGTTTTTCATTCGTATCTTCCCATATCTTCGTTTCCTTGATATTAATTATCGTCGTGGTTCCGATCGTATCTCTCGTCACATTCGCAGTAACCTGGCTCTCTACAATCGTGCTATCTGGGGAGTTCTTTATCACGAGACTTTTCCGCAAATCCGATACGGTTTCAATGACGAGATCCGGAACTCAATCCGCCAGGAACTGGAGCAGGCACTTCAATATGAAACATCTAACAGTTAATTCCCATGGCTAAGAAACATTTATCAGAAGACGAAATCCGTTATATCATATCGGCAGAGAGTTCCGAAGCCCAGAAAGCCGTTCATGCACTGACTCAGGAAAACAAGTCTCTTAAAAAAGAAGAGCGAGAGAGGCGGAAGGCGATGGTCGAGCTCGAGGCCCAAGGCAAAAAAGAAACTGACACTTATCGTAACCTTCAAAAAGAGGTCACAGCGTACTCTAAGCGCATATCCGAGAATAATGACAAGATTAATCGGCTCACCCGACAGCTCGATGTCAATGCTATGTCGATGCGCCAGCTAAAGAAGCTCGCTAAGGAGCTTACCGCTGAACTTGAAGATATGTCGGAGGCTGCCAATCCGGAAGAGTATGCCGCACTCAGTAGCCATTTACAAACAGTGCGTTCCCGGATGGACGAGCTTAAGAACTCTGGAAAGAAAGTATCTCAGGAGTTTGATGTCACCAAATCAGCATTATCTAAACTGAAAGCGGTGGCTGTTGCTTTCATCACAGTGAAATTAGCCGGTTACCTGAAGGATATCGGTGCCAATGCCTATTCAACACGTAAAGAGTTTGCTAAGTACGAAGCAGTTCTTCGCAATACACTACGTTCCCAGGAGAAAGCTACCCAAGCAATGAAGATGCTCCAGCAGTTAGCTGCTGATACACCTGCTTCTCTGAAGGAGTGGACCGAAGCCTTTATTAAACTTGTCAACCGTGGCATTAAGCCCACCAGTGACGAACTTATTAATATGGGTGACCTTGCTTCTTCTCAAGGTAAGGACGTTGATCAATTGATAGAGGCCATCTTGGATGCTATGACCGGAGAGAACGAGCGTCTGAAGGAATTCGGTATTAAAGCAAGTAAGAATGGAAATACGGTTAAATATACCTTCCGTGGTGTTACAACTGAAGTTCAGAACTCAGAAGAAGCTATTAAAAACTATTTGTTGTCGCTTGGAAAGCTCGATGGTGTTGCCGGGTCTATGGCTGTACAGATGCAGGCACTTGAGGGTATGCAGTCCAATCTGGGCGATACGCTTGACAGCTTTTATAATAAACTTGGCAAGCGGATGGAATCGTTCTTCAAAAAGGGAATTACCTGGATGAAGAACTTTGTTACAGACTTATCTAAAGCCATAGAACCTCTTTCCGATACTTTTGACGAACAGTTCGAAAAGGTAGTATCTCTTGAGAGGACCCTTCCTTCTTTGATTGACCGGTATGATAAATTGAAGAGTAAGGTTCATCTGAATGCTACAGAGCAGAAAGAACTGAATTCTCTTATTGAAAATATTGCTCGTATTGTACCATCTGCTGTAACAGGATGGGATAAGTATGGCAATGCTATATCTCTGAGTACTGATAAAGCTCGTGAGTTTCTGAAAGTTGAAAGAGCACGACTTCAGTATGTGAATCGTGAGCGGATCCAGCAACTGAAAGATGAACGTGCGAAGATTGAAAACGAGAAAAAGGGATTGGAGATTGTACGTAAGCGGGGTACTACTTGGGCAGGTGGTACTGGTGCGTCACGCAGTGGTGATAGTGGTATGCGGGAATTGACACAATCTGAAATAGACGAAATGGTAGGGCAAATATCTTCTTTAGGGCAGGATTTGCAAGGTATTGATGCCGAACTGGAGAAACTTACCGGCACCGATATTGAGAAAATGGTGCAGAAAGAAATAGCAGCTACGGACGCTGCTACTGCTGCCCGGGAACGCTTTACAAAAATGAATAAATCCATGCTGTCAGCTTGGCTCAAGGACGAAAAGAATGCTGCCGATCAATATAAGGAAATAGCCCAAGAAGTTTATGATGCCCGCTTTCCTAAAGCCAATACTACAAAAGACAAGTCGGATTCGAACGCAGTCGCTCTCAAGAACCTCGAGTCAACTCATAATGCCGAAATCAACCAGATCCGGTTAGCGGGTCAGGAGAAACAGCAGGAAGAGAGTGAAGTTAATTTGGCCATATTAAAATCAGATCAGGCATACTACGAGAAGCGTATCGCAGCTCTCGAAAAATTTAAAAAGAACGAGAAGAAGTCTTCTAAACAGGCTGAATACCAGAATCAGATCGTTACTGCCAAATATAAACTGTTGGATATCGAGGTCAATATGGAGAAGCAGACCATTGCTGGCATTGAAAAAATGCGTGAAGAGGATTTGGCCAAAGAAAAAGCTACTACAGATAATTATAGGCTGATCTATACCAAATCTTTGTCTGATAAAAAGATAACAAAGGAGCAATTTGACATGCTTATGTATTCTCTTGATGTTGCCAGTACCGAAACCCGGTTGGCCATCGAGCAGCGTTATCTCAACGATGTCAATGACCTGGAACTGAAGAATGGCCAACTTAAAGCCGACGCTGTCAAGAAGGCTAATGCAGCGGTGATGACCGCTGATCAGAATGCTGCGAATGCTCGGGCAGCTCAACAGCAGAAACTTGATGACCTTATTAAGGATTTCAAATCTCAGTTTAAAGTAACTACTGTTGATGAAGATTATGATGCCCAGAAAAAGGTTCTTGAAGCATCTTATCAAGCCAGACTACAAATGGCTAAAGAGGAAAATCTTGATTCTATTAAGTTGACTGAAGCCTATCATCGTGCGCAAGAACAACTTGAACTGGATCATCAACAACGTATTCAAGCTATTAAAGATCAGTATGGCATTTCCACTCAGCAGGAGCGTTTCGATGCCGAACTTGCCCAATTGAAGAGTGCCCACGAACAGGGTTATCTGGAAGAAGAAGAATATCAGAAGGCTATTCAGAATCTGAAGCGTGATTCATTTAAGAAACAATTCGACTACTACTCCAATCTCTTCTCCGGGGCGGTCCAGGCACTTCAGCAAGCAGAAATGGATAATGTCGATGCTCAGTACGATGCTGAAATCGAAGCAGCTCAGGGCAATTCAAAGGAAGTGGAGCGTCTCGAGAAAGAGAAAGCTCAGAAGAAGCTCGACATTCAAAAGAAGTATGCCGATATCAACTTTGCTATTAAAGTCTCTCAGATCATTGCGGATACCTCGGTCTCTATAATGAAAGCCTTTGCCGATCTTGGTCCCATTGCCGGTGCGATAGCTGCTGCCCTGATGGGGGTTACCGGTGCAGCTCAGATAGCATCTGCCAATGCCGAACGTCAGAAGGTTAAGAACATGACCTTGTCCGGATCCTCTTCCTCCAGTAAGGGTGGAGCTCGCGTTGCAACTGGTCGCCAGGAAGGTGGTAAAATTGATGTCCGTCGTGCCCAGGATGGTAAACTCTTTCCGGGTGCTGATTACGATCCTGATGCCCGAGGCTTCATAGATCGTCCCACGGTAATAGTAGGAGAGGGACCGGTCGGTCAGTCTCGGGAGTGGGTGGCAAGTAATGCTGCAGTCGAGAATCCCACGGTTGCTCCTATACTCAATCTACTCGATCAGGCCCAGCAAGCCGGTACTATCCGTACACTTGATCTTAATCAGGTGATTCGGGCACGGATGGCCGGTTTCTCCTCGGGTGGATCTGTCGATAAGTCGCTTTCGGTTCCTCCTGATAACTCTAATCCGGATATTGGTGTTACCCTTCCACCTGAATTAATGCGGAGATTGGCCATGGCTGTTATCTCAATTGAAGAAAATGGAGTGTCTGCTCCAATTGTTCTTTCCGAGATTGATAAGAAGCGGGCGCTTCTTGAACGCTCTCGTTCCATTGGTTCAAAAAACGATTAACTTTTAGAATATGAAAATTATTAATACGGCCTCTGGTCTGGCCTATCAGCTAACTTCTGGTACACAACTTAAAGTTGAACGTCCTAATCTGTTCTTTAATGAGTATGGTGAGCAGACATTTCCTTTAGATTTACCGGATACAGATCTTAACCGTAAACTTACCGGTTACTCTGACATGCTTGCCAATCGCAAGAAACCTTTTGCTAACATTCAGGCGACTATTCAGGATGGAGAGTATTTTATGCCTTGTAGACAGGCTATTTTAGGTGCTCAACGAAAAAAGAGTATATCCACTTCCTTTTACATGAACGAGGGATCCTTTCTGTCCAGGATATCGAAGACTTCTTTGGCAGAAGTGTTTGGCACTGAGACAATACCAGGGGTATCGACTGTCACTCAAGGGATTTCATTTTGTAAGTCACTACTTGATAACTCTAATCCGCATTTTGCTATTTTTCCTATCTTGGTTGAACTCGATGGGCAGCGTCGATTTTGTAACCGGATGAACTACATGGATGTAAATGGAAAAGTAGTGACTTCTACATCCGGAGTTTTGGGCTTTTATAATGAATTTCCACGTTCTGAGACAGTTAATGACAGTCCTGTTAAGTTGGAACCGGGTTATTATATGACTCCTTTTATTCGTTCCTCTTATCTTCTTCAGCGCATCATGTCGTATTTTGGGTATACTCTCCAAGAGAATTTTTTCACTCGAACTGAGCCGTTCAAAGATATGGTCTTTGTAAATAATACGATTGATTCTTTGGTGAATGGTTCAATCTTGCTTGCTCACTTAGTTCCTGATTGTCTGTGTAGTACAATTCTGAATGTGTATCGAAAGAAGTTTTGCTGTGAATTTGTATCGGATGAATCGAATATGACAGTAAGTATTGAACTCTTTAATGAAATCATGTCCTCCAAAGCAGAGTACGATCTTAGTTCTATGCTTGCGGCGTATCCAATAGTTGATGTACCTGAGTATAAACAGATAAAACTCTCTTCTGAGAAGGTCATTCAGGATGGAGACTCATTTGATTCTATAATTGATTTGAAGGCTAAGTATCCGGAAGCATTTTATGATCCGGATGATGGCGCTTTTTACAGATGGGGATATGACAGTACTGATAGAATTCTGCAGAAGGTTGCATCCGCTACGATCCCTTATTACATCGGAGGTAGTTTAAAGACTAAAGAAATTACTTGTCCGGATTGTGCCTATTCTATTGTTTACGGTGCATATGATGATATTACTGCTCAGGACTATCGTAGGGGAGTGGAGCGTGGTACTTTGGCACCCTATATTGGAGACGGGCGCTGTCTGAATTCTACACTAAGACTTCCTGGTGCCAACGATGAAGGAGAACCTCAAACTCCTATTACGACATCAGATGACGGACAAGCACCTATTCTCGTATTTGTTTGTAAGGATGGAGAATCTTGTAAGGGGACAAATCATACCAATAATGGTAAATGGAAATATTCCTTATTGTATCCTGGACCTGATGGAATATTTGAACGCTTTTATAGGACATTGGATGATTTACTACGTAATTCGTTGATGCCTGTTAAGGCGGAACTTCTTTTATCTGATTCTCTGAAAAATCGTATAAATGCTCATCATAAAGTTCTCCTTCAGGGGCAGGAACTTCTTGTCAATAAGCTCTGCTATCATTTGGGAGGGGATAATGCTCCGGTAGAGTCCGAGTTTCTTACTACACACTTATATGAGCCTGTCCAAAGTGCTGTTTCTGAGTCAGATATTCTTGTTGAGAATAAGACGTATAAATGGAAGATTCTTCGTTCGACTACGATTATTACAGAGCAGGAGTATAATGATTCTCCTGTTCAAATTGGACAGTTCGATCCTCGGGGAGCATCCCCTCTTCCTGCTATTTATCCAATGCCGCCAACTGAGGTGCAATATAATCAAGGAGGTAATTATTATCATCGGGAATATGCACACTATTACGTAGAGCGAGGTTCGAATTCTAAAGTATATTATAAAGTTGACTGGTATCTTACTCCTGTATTATATTCAACTCCTGACTCGGATCATTCTCGTCCGACTTGAGAATTTTTTGTCCTTTTCATTTTTGTTTCTCACTCTTATTTTTGTTACATAAAATATTTGCTATGACGATTCTTCAACAACCTGATGTGCTTTCTTTGAGTGGTAATATTGCTCCGTTTCGTATAAATTCAGCAAGCCCGGTCTTATTTACGTTAAGACAAGGCTCTGAGGAGATATTATCACATCGTTATGCTCCTGGACCGGATGGGTATATTACTATTGATATTCGTGATATTGTTCATGCCCGTCTTTCTTTCTTGCTTCAAGAGTCTTCAACGGTTTATGTCCAACCTTCTTTAGCGGCCACCTTTACAGCTGTTATTGATGGTACAGAGGTCAATTTTCGTGTTGTTCGTGCTGGAGTCGATAGGCTTACGGATACCACTTCTAATTTTCTCACACAAAACTTCCTTTCTTGGCAACCTTCGGTTAAGCCAGTTACATATTATTCCCCGGAATTTCTTACTTACTATGCAATCCTCCCTTGCAAAGCAAAACTCCGTGCCTATTTTACTGATAGCTCTGGAAATATGATCTCACAGCAAGATCTTGAACTATACACCTTTGCTTCCGGTAATGCCTATACTATTCCATTGCAATATGCGATAGTTGCAGGTCAGTTGGGGCATAAACTACCTGCCTATTATGATGTTTGGATAGAAAACAACTCTTCAGAGCGTTTAACATATATACAACGGTATTATGCATCTGATATGCGCTCGGAGCAAGAGCAATGGATTCTATTCGAAAACTCACTTGGAGGAATTGATACTTTTCGTGCTTATGGTACAACTGATTTTACAGGTGAACACACACATAATATTGCGGAAGTTGAAGATATAGCTTTTGAGTATCGGGTAGACACAGAACGGAAATTTCAAAAAAATACAGGGCATCTTAATCGGAAAGAACGGCAGTGGTTACTTGATTTTTTTCCTTCTGAGGTGAAGTATATTTATTCAGGTTCTGCTTTGCGACGCATAGTTGTCGTAGAAAGTAATGTTACTTATACTGACCGAGAACTTCCGAGTCATTACACGTTTACTTATCGTTATGCAGACGCTCGTCCATTATTGAATCTTCCCAGAACAGATATTCCTACTGAAGTACTTAATATTACAGTACCCGAAGTCGGTTCTTTTACGGTGCCCCCTCGACTTGTTGAATTTTCTCGCTTATCACTAACTGAGGGGGCATTATTTCCTGTCCAGCAACCTTATTCAGAAGAATGGAATACTACCACAGCAGGTGCTTTGGAAGAATATATTTCAAATAGAATTTACGCAAAATACAATGCTGCTTGGAGTAAGCAGATATACTTAATAAGAAGGAATGATAAGACTCCTCCAACTGAAGAAAATGCTTACTCTGCCTTGGAAGCTGATAATAAGTTTCTTACTAAGGAAGAAGTTCCTGACTCCTACTTCACGAAGAAAAGATCTCCTGATGGACAAGAGTACTTGCATACGAATTATCCACTTGTACTTGAAAGGTATGCTGTTTTTGGGTATGGTGATACTCCTTATCTTCCTTCCATGTTTGAAGAGATTCCTTTGGATCAGCAGACTTTGGGCTGGAAGGATGGGGTAATTACTGTGTTAGGAGGTGGAGGTTCTGACTTCGATGAATTGGCCATGTGGGGTGTCCTCGGTAAAGAAGGTGTTCAGCAGATCGACAAGTCACATTTGTCCGGTGCTCTTGCCGGATATGCGACAGAGAAATTTGTCACAGATAAAGGCTATATCACTTCCTCCGCTCTTACCGGCTACGCTACGGAGACCTTCGTCAGAGAGAATTTTGTAACCCTTACCGGTGCCCAGGAGATTACCGGTGAAAAAGATTTCACCGGCGGACTGAAAGTAAACGGTGGCCTGCTCGATTACGATCCGACACATAAAGTCTGGAAACTGGATGGTAACCTGTTGATCACAGGTAGCACAACCTGGAATGCGGTGGGCGATTATACTGCTCCGACCCTTCTCGACCTGTTACCTTATGACCCGGCCACTCTATCGAAAGAAGGTGGCAAACTTTCCGTTATCGGTGGCGGTGGAAGTGGCGGTGGTGGAAACATAATGTTGAACGGCACACTCTATGAAGCGGCTAACGGGGTCATCACACTGCCTGATTTATATCAGAAAACACCTAATGGAACCGCATCACAATTTCTCAAAGCCGATGGTAGTCTGGATTCCAACCTTTATGCATTAGCGTATGGTGGTGACCAAAACAGTATTCAGTATTCAAGTAAATCTAATTACTTAAGAGTTATTGATAGAAGAAATGACACAATACTTCCAACCTCTTATGATAATTATAATATTAGTGGCTTATTTCATATGTCCGGCATGCCATCCTCTAACTGGTGGTCAGGTATTCATGTGAAAGGTTGGGGAGAAGGTTATGCTACCTGGGAACTTGTTGGGCCTTCTTCAACAGATAACACTAATAATAGATTATATTATAGGGATGGCAAAGGTTCTTCTTGGGCTACTGATTGGAAAGGTATAGCTTTTCTTGAAGATTGTAATAAAGTTGCAACTCCTTACTTTGAGGGACAAAATATATATTCAGACTATGGGTGGTGGGTCGTTGCTTTATGTAAACTTAGTCCTGCTGATTCTGAATATAATTATGCAAGCGGTACTATGTTTTACAGAAGAGGAAATGGCATTTATCCCAATGGTTCTGTACAATTTAATGTTATCAAAAGGTACAATCAAACAAATGTTAACTTTGGCGTATTATACAATGGTTATGGTATAAATGAAGGTGAAGATGCTCCAAAGCCTTGTACATTTACTTATAATGGAGTTAAATATGCCGGTCTTAAATGGGCGTCTGCTGCAAGTTTAGATAGTATCAAAACCCTTATATATGATATAAGTACTACAGGATTACCGTTTTATGTTAAGTATTTCAATTCTCAGAGTGGAGAGGTATTTAACACCGAAATAAAAAATTCTATCGTTGAACTTGGAAGTGATATATCTGGAACTGGACTTGGTACAATAGGAACTATTAGAATATTAAATAGAAAGGCCATTGATATTAAAGGAGAAGACTGGGGATATATTCAACAAGCAAGTGCTGATAGAATGTTCCATGTTGCAGTAGCTAAAAGCACTCAATCTGGTCTTGGAGGAGGACTTGGCAACTATGAAATCAGATGTAACGGGACCAGTGAGGAAGGTATATTTGTGAGATACAGTGGTTCATCTTATGGCAAATTAGGGGTCGTTAATAGAAATGGTCAAGAATCAAGTATTAGCTATTACAATAATAATATAGCTGTAGGTGCAGATAAACCTTTATGGACTGTAGGTGCCGGTATCAGAAATGCTTATAGTTTCGATTGGTGGTTTGGAACTAATGGATATAGAATGACTCTTGATTCAGATGGAAAACTATTTATTAATAGAACAAATAACAATGAAGGTGGTCCTTCTGTTAGTTTGGCTATTGGAGACAGCGATACTGGTTTACATTGGCAAGCTGATGGAATTATAGAATTTAGGTCTAATGCTAAGCAAGTTGGTTATTGGGGATATACTAATGGAAGATTATTTAATTGTTACTTTAGAGAGCCAAGTGGAGTCACTTATGAAAAAGCATCTCTAATGATTAATGGCAATGGTTCTACTATATCTCCTTCTATCGGATTTCATCAACCAGGAGTTGTAGGATGTCACTTAGAATTAGACAATGGGGGTAATTTTAGATTTAAAGATAGTTCTGGATATAGAAATGTCTATGCAGGTAACCTTATTGCTGATGCGGGTTTCCTTTATTCCAGGTATAATGGTATTGAAATCAAAATAGGCTCTGAAAATGATTCATATGTACATTTCATTACTAAACCTGCGAGAAGTTTATATTTTGCTAATAGCTTGTTTGTGAATGGAAGTGTATTACCTTATAGTAGTTCTACCTATAGCTTGGGAGATGCCGGGCACTTATGGAACTATGTGTATGGTAACCATTTTATGGGTAATTCTGCATCTGCCACATTTATACTTCCGAACTATGTCGGCGGACAACAGGCGAATCCTCAAACCTATTTCAATAATAGTATGGGGGTCAAAGTAGCTATGACAGGCGTTAATCCTGATTCATATTGGGGCGATACTTTATGGATTAATGGATATGGTGGTACTGATGTTCCGGATATGTGTGCTTTGCATTTTTCAAGGGGTGGTGCTCCTCTTATTTATATAAGCAGTCAAAAATATCACGCTACAAGTTATGGCACAATGTACCATATATGGACCGGTTATAACTCAAACCATTCTTCTGCTGCCTGGACTTGCAGTACCTTAAATGCAAACGGAAGGATTAGCACTACATCAGACATATATTCTGCCGGTTGGGTCAGGGCCGGTGGAAGTAACGGATTCTATTGTGAATCCTATGGCGGTGGTATCCACATGACAGATTCGACCTGGGTACGTGTCTATAACGGTAAGCAGTTCTATGTCAGTAGTACCTCTTCCGATGCCATCCATACTGCCGGAGGTATTAATGCAAGTGGCAGGATTTATGCCGGTGGTCACCTGAGTACTAATGGCGGTCTTGCTGTAAGTGGTATCTATGGCGACTCAGGCGCATCAGGTTTTAATGTGTATGCTGTATTCCAGGGCAGGTCAGACCATGGAGGAATAGAAGTGAGGGCTTCTGACAATACCTTTGGTATCGGTGTACACTCCAATGATCACATGTACTGGTGGTGGGGAACATCAACCTCAACCAATTCCAGTTCTGGAAAATCCTATATCATGGACTATGGCGGCGGTAATTGGAGTTTCACCGGTAACCACTATGTCTCCGGTTATTCAACCTGGGGTTCCGACTCACGTTATAAAACCTATCTGGGTGAAGTAACCCTGCAATTGGATCAGATCGCAGACTCACCCACTATCTACTACCGCTGGAACAGCAAGAAGAGAGATCGTGACGGGCTTCTCCATGTGGGTGGTTATGCTCAGTACACCGAGCAGATCCTTCCGGAACTGACTCATGATACGAGTAACTTTAAAACGATGGACTATGCTGTCTGCGCTTATGTATACGCAGTGCATGCAGCCCGGTTCCTCCGGGATCATCTCCTTTCAGACTATAAATGGAAGTCAGACACGGAGTTGAGAATGTATGCTTTGGAAAAGGAAAATATCAAATTGAGAAACAGAATTGAACAATTAGAAAGGAGGGCTGCTTAATGGCGGTATATAATCGAATCCCTGAGCGGTTTACTAACCTGGATATCCGCGATACCCTGAACGCTTATGGTGGAAGTGTGGGCGATAACTCGCTTAACTATTTCTCTGCTGCTGCACACATTAACATGTGGAGCAAACGTAAGCCGGTGAAAAGAAATATCATGTTTAATACGGAGGACCCGAACTGGTTCCGTGCCGATTCCGGAAACTACGGTATCAATGTCCCCCGTGCAGCGGATATTGCGCTACTGACCGGAATTTACACCTATGATATACCTGTTCAGGGATCGTACAACCTGCGTGTCGGTGATTTTGCCGGATACAATCCGGAAGCTACCGTACCATTCACTACCATGCTTCCCTCCGGACTTATCCTTGCTTCCGGCAGTGCCACTGTTGTGAAGTTGATGCTGAAATCACTTGATTCAACATACAATGTTGTCCCGGCCGATATATTCCCCTCTAATTCATATTTGGGATGTGCTGTCACATACGGAAACCGGACGCTTATTAAAACGCTTTCGGTTACAATTTTCAATGGAGGGGTGACACTGAACATATCCGATTGCGAGCTCTTGAAATCAGATAAGACGGGAGTCAGGATAAAGGTATTCATCTGTACATCGCAGGTTCCATCCTGGCAGGGTGAAACGACACAATCCTATTACAGCTTGAACGCAGAGGACGGTTTTGATGAGTCGACCGTTGATATTGTCACCCCGCATGCCGATGTTTACTCGTTCGGCATCCTTGGACTCAGCATTATCGAAGCGAGAAAGATATCTTTAATCGGTACGGCGATTATCAACTCCGGAAGTCTCTTTCAAGAGGGCCGCTTAATAAGCAGACTGGACAATAATTACTATTTAAAGTCTGTAAAAGTCGTTGCGACCCGTGCAAGTGACGGTGTTACTGTTGCCGAGAAAGCACAAAGCATAACATCTTCCACTACACCGACACGCTTAGGAAACGACTGGATGGCAGGTGAGTCCGTCAACTTCAGAACACCGGTCTCTATGCCGGATGTTCCGGCCCTTCCTGCTAATGATTATTATCGTTTTACATGCTATTTTAGATTTGAATGATATGGAAAGAGTAAAACTATTTATTGAAGGTAACCTTATTGTAAAATATGGTTACAAAATGGGGGGGGGTAAAATCTCCTTACAACAAAAGAAAGAGAATTTTGAGTATGAAAAACTAATTGAAGGTGATTATGTCTATAACGGTGAAACTGGCGATATCGCTTTGTCTGGCAGTGTTACTTTCCTTCGGAAAGGAGGTGAGGATGGCTGTTTATAATGTTATTCCTGACCGGTTTACTAACCTGGATATCCGCGATACCCTAAACGCAAACGGTGGTAGCGTCGGGGATA
>OGKM01000654.1_pt1 | contig 14319 bp, 15 predicted proteins | sample 1572501 | NCBI WGS metagenome assembly OGKM01 (sample SAMEA2582154, study PRJEB24529) | metagenome | biome: Human gut stool | place: China | collected 2011
AAGCGCCTTTTTAGTTCCTCTTCTTTTCCCCTCCTCCTCGTCTTGATAAAAAGCCCTATAAATAAGGCTTTAAGGCTCTATATTGCTAAATTAAAAGATTAATAATATCAAAATAGAAAATTTTTTATAATAATTAAACATTTCACTTGTACTATTTTAGAATATGTGCTATACTATAGTTAATTAGATAGGATATAAAATTAAAATATTTTTTAAACAAAGAAAGGTAGAAAAATGGACAATAAGAAAGAACTTTTAGAAGGTAGCGGTATTCTCGGCGCGGAATTTGGACAAGCGCCTGAAAAGAAAATTGAGCCAAAGCCTGCTCAAGACACGGAAAAGGAAGTTGTAGAAGCAGTTACACCTCAAAAGAAGAAAGGCGGACGGAAGTCTGCTTCATTGCAGACAATCGAGCAAAAACTGGATTTTGTGAAGCGCGACAAGGCAATTCGCGAGCATGAGGTTGCCGACTTTACCGTAAAGGCAGAACGGAACGCAGTCCGTGAGCTTGCAGTACGCCATCTTGTGTTGAATTACGATATTACAGAAGATTATGCTTCTAAAATCCTTTGTTTCATCTATGACAACGCACGAAAGCTAGACGGGCATACAATCTACTTTGACGGCCTTCAAACTATCGCAGAAGCGTTAGAATTGTCTTATCCAACCGTACAAAAGACGGTCAAGAAATTGCGTGATAAGAAAGTTATCAGCAATGCTGCAATCGGGCAAGGCAGTTACGAGTTATCAGCGGAAGCAGAACGATTTTTCAAGTCGATCAGCAACAATATTCAAATCGTGTTGACGTTTGAACCAGTTGAAGAAGTTCAGCTTGAAGCGGTTAACGAAGACGGAACAATTAACGAGGATATGGTAAAATAATTAAGAAAACCACAAATTTGTTGATTTTTTACTCATACATTTTAGCAAAAACAATAGATTTTACCCTAAAAACTAATAAAAAGGCGCTTTTCCTATAAAATAGTAGGAAAAATAGCGAAAAAACAATAGATTTAGGGTAAAAATCTAACAAAAAAATGTAAAAAAACTCATTGTTCATTTAACGGTCCATAAGGGGGTGCTAAGCACTCCCACTCACTACACTTGTACCCACGTCCCTTACTGACGCGCTCTATAATGGAGCTTGGCTTTCCCTCTACTTATCTTTGTACTCCCTGCCTAGCAACACCTCTACGTCCTCACCACCTCTCTTAGAAAGGAGACATCTATGGGTTCCTCTTCCCTTAGCTTTAATCACTTTGGCTGTTATCCTAACACAGACCCACGATTATACGATAGCTGGTTCTGCATGAGCGACAGACGAATCAAACTACCTCACTTTACCTTGGAATTACAGAGCGAGCTTAAACGAGCTGGGGATAGTGCTATTCCAGTCAATGCTATAGACTTCTACAGAGACATCTTTCAAGACGACCTACAAGAGAAAAGAAAGTCTATTCACGAGGAATACGAGAAAGGCAAGTACAGTGGCATCTTTATTGAGATTGAAAAGATAACAGATAAAGCTGGCAAGCCTTTGCTTCACAAGGACGGGAAACGTAAGGGTGAACAAGTTATCAAGTCACGAAACCATTTATTCTTCAAAGGCAATAAAGAGCTTTTGGATAAGATTGACCGAACTGATAACTTTATCATCACGAACGGTATTTCCTACGTCGGTAAACGTCGTTTGCAGAAGAACGTAGCAAAACTTTATGCAATGGCTATTGAGATTGACGATATTAAAGGCTTGGACGGTGTTCGGCAACTGATCCACACATGGCATCGACCAGTTACCGAAATGAACGGAAAGAGTTTTTACCCAATGACCCCAAAGCCTACTTATATCGCTTGTAGTGGGCGTGGATTACATTTGTATTTTGTGTTTGAAGAACCAATTGTTCTGTATCCAAACATTTTTGAAGAATTATCACGAGTTCGGAAACGCTGGGTTGAATTGTTTTGGAATGAGCGCGTTACACGAAAGAGCGACAAAAACAGTATTCAGTACGAAACCTTAACCCAAGGCTTCCGCGCAGTCGGTAGTAAAACAAGGCTAGATGATACTTACGTATTAGCTTTTAAGACAGGCGAGAAGCACACGCTGGAAAGCTTTAACGAAATTCTTTCTGATGATGATAAAATCAGGCTCGGTTATAAGTCTAAAATGAGCCTAAAAGAAGCTCAAAAGCTCTATCCTGACTGGTATCAGCGCCGAATTGTTGAGGGGCAAAAGAAATCGAGTGAAGATTTTGTCTTTCATCGACATCGTGGAATTTATGATAACTGGAAACAAAAGATTATCAGCGGTGCAGTTGTCGGAAAGCGTTACTATTGCCTTGAAAATCTTTGCTCTTTAGCGGTTCAATGTTGTATCAGTCCTGAAGAGCTGGAAGCGGACTGTAAAATGATTATGGAACATTTTGAGACTTTAACAGATGATGATAAGAACCACTTTACCATGTCTGACGTTATTTCAGCTCTTGCAACTTACTACCGTAATGATACAAACGCATTCACACGCAAAATTGAGTATATCAGCGAGCGCACAGGCATTCCGCTTCAAAGAGCCAAGCGAAACGGAAATACAAGGGCGGAACACGTTGAAATCATGAATTTCACAAGGCAATTAAAAGGGCGTAGAGATAGCAAATATCTAGGCGGTAGACCTGATAAGAAAGCAATCGTCCAAGAATGGCGCAAAAAGAAACCTTGGGGAAAGAAAACCGATTGTCAAAGAGACACAGGTTTATCACGTCCAACAATTTCAAAATATTGGAATGTTGAAACAGACGAGTAAAAACTACTCAAATCGATTTTAAGCCCTGAAACGTGTGTAGATAAGGGGTACATGGATTTTATCATTAAAATCATGAGTATTGTCCGAGAGTGATTGGTCTTGCGTATGGTTAACCCTAAAGTTATGGAAATAAGACTTAGAAGCAAACTTAAGAGTGTGTTGATAGTGCATTATCTTAAAATTTTGTATAATAGGAATTGAAGTTAAATTAGATGCTAAAAATTTGTAATTAAGAAGGAGGGATTCGTCATGTTGGTATTCCAAATGCGTAATGTAGATAAAACATCTACTGTTTTGAAACAGACTAAAAACAGTGATTACGCAGATAAATAAATACGTTAGATTAATTCCTACCAGTGACTAATCTTATGACTTTTTAAACAGATAACTAAAATTACAAACAAATCGTTTAACTTCTGTATTTATTTACAGATGTAATCACTTCAGGAGTGATTACATGAACAAAAATATAAAATATTCTCAAAACTTTTTAACGAGTGAAAAAGTACTCAACCAAATAATAAAACAATTGAATTTAAAAGAAACCGATACCGTTTACGAAATTGGAACAGGTAAAGGGCATTTAACGACGAAACTGGCTAAAATAAGTAAACAGGTAACGTCTATTGAATTAGACAGTCATCTATTCAACTTATCGTCAGAAAAATTAAAACTGAATACTCGTGTCACTTTAATTCACCAAGATATTCTACAGTTTCAATTCCCTAACAAACAGAGGTATAAAATTGTTGGGAATATTCCTTACCATTTAAGCACACAAATTATTAAAAAAGTGGTTTTTGAAAGCCGTGCGTCTGACATCTATCTGATTGTTGAAGAAGGATTCTACAAGCGTACCTTGGATATTCACCGAACACTAGGGTTGCTCTTGCACACTCAAGTCTCGATTCAGCAATTGCTTAAGCTGCCAGCGGAATGCTTTCATCCTAAACCAAAAGTAAACAGTGTCTTAATAAAACTTACCCGCCATACCACAGATGTTCCAGATAAATATTGGAAGCTATATACGTACTTTGTTTCAAAATGGGTCAATCGAGAATATCGTCAACTGTTTACTAAAAATCAGTTTCATCAAGCAATGAAACACGCCAAAGTAAACAATTTAAGTACCATTACTTATGAGCAAGTATTGTCTATTTTTAATAGTTATCTATTATTTAACGGGAGGAAATAATTCTATGAGTCGCTTTTGTAAATTTGGAAAGTTACACGTTACTAAAGGGAATGGAGATAAATTATTAGATATACTACTGACAGCTTCCAAGAAGCTAAAGAGGTCCCTAGCGCCTACGGGGAATTTGTATCGATAAGGGGTACAAATTCCCACTAAGCGCTCGGGACCCCTTGTAGGAAAATGTCCTAAGTGTGGCAACAATATTGTATTAAAAAAATCGTTTTATGGTTGTTCAAATTATCCTGAATGTAAGTTTACTTTAGCTGAACATTTTAGAAAGAAAAAACTAACCAAAACGAATGTAAAAGAATTACTGGAGGGAAAAGAAACCCTGGTAAAAGGAATCAAAAACGTAACCGTCAAATCTCCCGGCGCATAAAAAAGCATCTCTGGCTTAGCAACCGCAGCTGGGCCAGAGATGTTCATTCTTTTGGTATTCTGCATTCCTGGGGTGCACTGGCAGGCAAGAGTTGTTCGGCCCAAGCCTCGTCCATCTGGCTCATAGCGGGAGCATTCCGCAGAACCCAGAGCAAGTAACGGTACGGATCTAATCCGTTTTCTTTCGCTGTCTCAATCAGGCTGTAGATCACACTGCTGGACTGTGCGCCGCCCGGTGTATTGGCAAACAGTCAATTCTTGCGGCCCATAACAAAAGGCTTTATGCTGCGTTCAGCACGGTTGTTGCTCAGTTCCAGCCGCCCATCCTCCAGATAACGGATCAGGTATGGCCACTGCTCCAGCAGATAGTGCAGCGCCCTACCCAGAGCGGACTTTGGTGCCGCCTTGCCGCTGGCCGCATTTGCCCACGCCAATAGAGCGTCCAGAACCGGTTTTTCCTGTTCCAGCCGCTTAGCATGTCGTTCTTCTGGTGTCAGTTCTGCGAAAGACTTTTCCAACTGGAACAGCCTTGAGCAGTAGCACTCGCCGGCCGGTGCCAGAGAATCTTTTCGCTTTTCCTGCAGTAGCGTCTGCAGCGCCTCATCAAATTTTCGCCGCGCGTGGGCCCAGCAGCCAACCACCCGGATATTCTCCGGCAGCCTGTGGTAACCATGGTATCCATCCGCATGGAGCCAGCCGGAGAAGCCCTTTAAGAACTCCTCCGCGTGCTCTGCCTTCCGGTTCGGCTGGTATTCATACAGGACAATCGGATGCTCCGTACAGCCGCTGGTCCTGTACAGCCACATGTAGGACTTGCTGGTCGCCGCCTTCCCGGGTTCTTTCAGTACCTGCAGCGTCGTCTCATCGCCATGGAGAACTTTCTCCCTGCAGAGCTGCCGGTGCAGCACCTCGTAGATGGGCTGCAGCCAGGTATCAGAGACATTCAGCAGCCAGTTGGACATGGTCTGCCGGGAGAGCTTCAATCCCTGGCGGTGAAACTCCTGCTCCAGCCGGTACAGCGGGGAATACATCACAAACTTCTGTACCGCAATATGCGCTACCGCCTCCGCGGAAGCATAGCTGCCGGGCAGCAGCGCAGGCTCCTTCGGTGTTTTCAGGATGTTGGCCTCGCCGCTGTCCTGCTCGCACTTCCTGCAGGCGTAGGTATAGTAGACATCCTCTCGAATCCAGAACCGGGCAGGCTCCATTTGCAGGCTCCGGCGGACCTCTTTGCCGATCTCCTCCATTTTGCTGCCGCAGGCGGAGCAGATCAGCTCTTCTTCGCTCAGACGGTGCTCCACCACTTCAGTGGGTGTGCCCTCCGGAACGATCTCGGTCACGCTGCCGGACTGCTTCTTGCGCGCATGGGCTTTCACGGCAACCTGCTCCGGCGTAGCGGATTTGGTGCCATAGGCGTAGGCTTCAAGCTCATTGAAGCTTAGCGAAAGCTGATCCATCAGGCCCTCCTGCAACTTCTCGGAGGAGGAGCCGAATTGCCGCTTTTTCGCAAGACCCAACTGCTCCAGAAGCCATTGGTTCTGGAGCTTGAGTTCAGTGAGCTGAGTTTGCTGAGATTCATATTCCGCGCGTGAAATGGTCACCATTTCAGCGTTACTTGTGGCAATTCTCTTCTCGTTTTCCATGTGAAAATTATACCACAAAAAGTGTCAAAAAGCCAGTGTTTTCGATGCTTTTCGGAAATTTAATCTGCCTTATATTATGCTCAGCCCAGATACTGGGCGGTGGGCTTTTGGCTGCTCGATCTGTAAGCCTTCCATCAGCCAGCGGTACTGCTGCGGCGTTAGTGACCGTACTTCAGATTCACTTCTCGGCCACTGGTATGCACCCTGTTCCAGCCGCTTGTAGAGCAGAATAAACCCGTCCTTTTCCCAGTATAGTCCCTTGATCCGGTCTCTGCGCCGCCCACAGAACAGGAACAGCGTGTTGGTGAACGGATCCAATTCAAACTGCTGCTGCACCATCCGGGCCAAACCGTCTATGCCTTTACGCAGATCGGTATAGCCACAGGCGATATAGACCCGATCCGCTCCGGAAAAATCGTTCAGCATGGCCGCAGCGCCTCGACCAGGGCTTTCAGCAGGTCCGGACTCAGCTCTTGATAGAAGTCAATGCTGCTATTGCCGATCCGCAGCGTGGCGGAACATTCTGAAACGTTCCGATCCTGCTGTTTCGGTGCTGGTAACTCTGCAAACGCAGGTGCCCCGGGGAATTCCGGTGCCGCATCTGCGATGGACAGCACTTCCCGTTCCCAACGATAGTATGTAGATGGTGTGATTCCTCTTTGCTTGCACCACTGCCGTACCGGAAGACCGCTGCTTCTGCAATTCTGAATCGCTGCCACCCATTTCTGTTGTCGTGCCTGGTGCTTTAGCTCTGTTGATGTCATGGTGTCCTCCCTGATGTTAATAGTAGTGGAACGTCGCGAAACGTTCCACTACTATTATCCCATGGGTGTCCATCCGCCGGGAGATTTGACGGTTACTAATATGCCATGGTCACAGCCAAGTGAGAGATAATGCTCAATCTCACCACTCAGCACAAGCTGGACGTACTCTAAGGGCTTGTTATATAGTAGCCAGTCCAGTTCTGCTCGCTGCGCAGGGGTGTTGCCGTATTCGTCCTCAATGGAGATACAATCAATGGAAAGGGTGGTGCCATCTTCAAATCGGGCTTCCACCCGGTTGGTGTCCATGTTGTAGCGGCAGGAAAGCAGTTTGTTCATGGTGAACCTCATTTCTATATCAAACGGTGTCTGTTCGGATGTCCTAAACCCTGCCATAGAACCGGTGTCTCATGTAAGATTGTTGTTTGGATAAAACTGGAAGATTTTGCACAATAAATATCGTTGAAATCCAGCTTTTGGGGCTGTGCGAAACAGCCTGTTTTGCCGGGCTGATTTTGGCTCTGCACACTTTTGCACATTTTCTGCACATCGCAAGGATGGATAACAGGTGCAAAGACGTGCAAGCAATGCAAAGGATGCAACAGAATAACAACGGCAAAATAACGGTGATTCGATTAAAATGACGTTTTAGCGTTAAATGATGAAATGGATAAAATGTGCCATTCGGTTCCTACGAATCAGTAGGCCGGGGGTTCGAGTCCCTTCCATCGCACCAAACCATGAAAATCCGAACCTTTTCTCGATAGGAGAAGGGTTCGGATTTTTTGTTTTCTTCGGAAACGAAAACAAGGGCTCTTCCCTGACGGCTGTGTGTCCAAAACCTTATCAGAAAAAAGACCGCGTCACAAAGGTCACAACTGTAAAGGTGCCGTAAGGCGGAAAGGACATAAACATGAAGTACGATGCAAGAGCTTGCCATTTCAACATGGACACCGGCTGTGTGGAACTACTGCTCCGGGATGGGCGCAAAATTTCCATTGACTGCACCGGGGTCGAGGATGCGTTGGACGTGACCATGGCCCAGAGGTCAGAGTTAGACTACCTCATCTACAATGACCCACTGGGCTATGCCGATTTGATTTTGAACGGCAATCCGAAGGAATATTTGAAAAACGTAACCGAGAGCCATGGCTTAGAAGATTAAGAATAGCAAAACAGGGCGTATCTCTTTTTATGGGATGCGCCCTGTTCTTTTATGCCTGTTTTTTCTGTGCTTCTGCAAACATCCGGGCAATCTCCGTGCCGGATTCCTGCATTCCACGATTCATCCACTCATGTACCCAGCCATATAGCATATAACCGATGGCAGAATTCAGATAAGCCAACCCGTTGGGAATCTCCGGCGAACGGTCAAAATAGCCGAGGATCGTTTCCAGCATGATATTGGAAAGCCCTGCATGGTACAATGCAAGGTAAAATTCAGCATGGTCCTTGTAAAAATCCAGCAAACTGACGAGCCATAGATTATCCTGACCCGGTGTGCCATCAGGATGCTCATGGTCAAAATTTGTCATCCATTCATTGGTCAGACGCACAGACTCCTGCTGTAATACGTCCTCTTTGCTTGCGAAATTACGGTAAAAAGATGCCCGCCCAACACCGGCAGCATCCACCAGCGCCTGAATGCTGATGGACGCAAAGTCCTGTGTGTGCATCAATTCCAGCAGCGCAGACAGAATGTGCTGCCGCACATAGGTGTTCTTTTCCTGATTGTTCATGTTCTTCATGGGATGATACAAACGCCCTTCTTTGTCTCATTTTGGCTGAGACGATTGACTCAGCACTGTTTTGATGATACACTCGTCCCATCGAAAAGTCAAGAAGAAAGGAGTTCACAATGAATTTGACGAAAAAGCGATTGTTGATTTTGTTCATCGTCATCATTTTCGGAGCAGTCTTAGGGCGGCTGGCTGTTCGCGCTGGGCTGAATCTGCTGCTGGGCGGCACGCTGTTTGGAGGGAATATTCTGTGAAAACACTGAAATGGGGATTGCTCTATACTGCTGCGTTTCTTGCGGCTTTTGTCGGCTCTGCTTTACTCAAAATAAACAGCGACCCGACCCACGGCAAATACAACACCCGTTGGGATGAAACGATCGGCAAGGCATACACCGATTTGCCTTATGGAGAGGGTGCCGCCAACAAGTTTGATCTTTATGTACCGGCTGACAAAAGTCAGGATGCATACGGTCTTGTGGTCTATCTTCACGCCGGTGGATTTACCGGCGGAGACAAAGCCGGTGACGCCGAGATGCTGAAATGGCTGTGCAGCAAAGGCTATGTGGCGGCAGGAATCAACTACACATTGTTTACGGAAGAAAACCCGGATGCCAGCGTATACAGCCAGTCGGAGGAGATCAAAGCCGCCATGCCCTCTGTGGTTGCAGCAGCCGAAAAACTGGGGTATAAACTTGACCGGATGGCTATTTCCGGCGGCAGCGCAGGTGGATGTCTTGCGCTGATCTATGCCTACCGGGATGCCGACACCTCGCCGCTTCCGGTCAAAATGGTATTTGAAGCAGTCGGCCCCGGCAGCTTTCATGTGGAGGATTGGGGTATCTTCGGTCTCGACCAAAGCCCGGAGGCCGCCGCAGGACTGTTCAGTGTAATGTCCGGTCAGGCGCTGACCCCGGAAGATATCACATCCGGTGCCTATCTAGACGCAGTCAAACCGATCTCTGCTGACCGCTGGGTCACAAAGGATACGGTGCCCTCTGTCCTCTGCTACGGCGCACACGACAAGATGCAGCCCTTTGCCGCATCTAAACCGTTGGTCGCCGCACTGGAAAAGAACGGAGTAGATTACCGGTATTTCGTAGCGAAGCATTCCGGCCATGGGTTGCAAAACGACAATAAGGTCTATATGGAGTATCTGGATGCCGTAGTGGAATATCTGGACAAGTACATGAAGGACTGACCTTGTGTAAAGGATAACCGTTCAGGAGGCTGCCATGCAAAAGAAAGATCTTCTGGTCGTGGCAATTATCGTGATTGCCGCCATCGTTTTGGGGGCAATATGCGGAAAGCTGCTATTGGATAACATCATATGAGACGGAAAGCAAAAATAATCGTGTACACCGGAATATTTGTTCTGGTGTTTCTTGCTGCTGCACTGGCAAGGGTCTATCTGCTGGGAAGTGCACCGGAACGACTGGTAAAATCGCTGGGGCAGGATCTGACCGGCACGGTTTTCAGAGATCAGAACTACGAAAACGAGAACGGAAACCGGTACGACCTTTATATTCCCGCCGGACTGGACAGGATGCAGGATCAGAATCTGATCCTCTATATCCACGGGGGAAGCTTCAATTCCGGTTCAAAAGCTGACGGTGAAACATGGTGCAGATACTATGCTGCACAGGGGTACATTACCGCTTCCGTGGATTACACCTTGCAGATGCACGGAAAAGATGCGTCCATTTATCAGATGAACAAAGAAATCGAAAACGCAGTTCGGGCAATTCGGCAAAGGACGGAGGAACTGGGGTATCATATTGCAGGAATGGCTCCGTTTGGGGTGTCCGCAGGCGGGACCTTGGCGATGAATCTGGCTTATAGTGGAAATTCTGCGATCCCGGTCAGATTTGTTTTCCAAGTGGCTGCCCCCACATACTTTGAGCCGTCCGAGTGGCCCCTGCTCATGAAGGTGGACAAACTCACATCGGCGCACGACTTCTGCAGGATGATGACCGGAAAGGAATTGGAGGATTATACACAGGAGATTCGGAAAATCTCTCCGGCAGGCATCGTGAAGGATGATTCTGTGCCGTCGTTGATCGCCTATGGTCGAATCGATCATTGTGTCCCTGTGAACCAAAAATATTATCTGATGGGAGCGTACATTCTGCACAACGTTCCATACGACTATATTGAATTTCCGAAGTCCAACCATGGGATGTATAATGATCCGGATAAACTGCAGGAATTTCTGGAAAAGTCTTTGGAATATGCCGAGCGTTATTTCACCGATTGATCCGCATGGGCTGAGGAGGAATTGTGTCAATTTGACACAATTCCTCCTCGTCCGTTCTAAGCAGGGTTTGGGGCAGGCACGCCCCAACAAGATCACATCAAAACTCGCAAGAGTTGCAGATGTGAAGTCCCGGTGGAACACAACATTTTCAAGAATTGAAAATTTGTGGCCACGGGACGGTTCTTGCCCTCTACCGCTGCGCTCAAAACTCATTTTCAACAAATGTTTCCGAATTGTTAAGACGCAAAATTTTTTTGAACACTTTCTTTTACTGAAGTGGTGGTGCTCATCATGAGCACCACCACACCTGTGATTTTGGATATTAAGGGCAGACGAAATCTTACCTATGCTTTCAGCAAAACAATTGCTCAAATTTCCCCTTGCAATCTCACCTAAGTTGTGGTATATACATTATACGAAAGCTGCTTTTAAAGAACGTTCCACCGTTCAATGATGTGTAAAGTGAGGTGCCTGCCATGACCGCCGTAATCTATGCCCGCTATTCATCGGATAACCAGCGCGAAGAATCCATTGAAGGCCAGATTCGTGAATGCACAGCCTATGCGGAAAAGAACGGCATCACCATCGTCAAGCACTACATCGACCGCGCCCTTTCCGCTAAAACTGACAATCGTCCGGAGTTCCAGCAGATGATAAAGGACAGCGAAAAGCGGCTGTTTGACATTGTGCTGGTCTGGAAACTTGACCGCTTTGCCCGAAACCGCTATGATTCGGCACACTACGAGTATCAGTTGGAGCGGAACCACGTCAAGCTGGTATCGGCCACCGAGCCGATTTCAGAAGGCCCAGCAGGTATTATGGTCAAGAGTATGCTCACCGGCATGGCTGAGTACTATTCCGCAGAACTTTCTGAAAAGGTCGTGCGCGGCATGACCGAGAATGTTCTGAAGGGTAAGTACAACGGCGGCACGATTCCCATTGGCTATACGGTAGACGAGGAAAAGTTCTTCCAGATTGACCCTTTGAAAGCTCCCTTTGTGGTAGAAGTCTTTCAGCGTTACAACGATGGTGCAACCATGAAAGAGCTGATGAACTGGCTGAACGACAGTGGCGTGACCACCAACCGCAATCAGAAGTTCACCTATAACAGTATTCAGACCTTGCTGACAAACCGCCGTTATATCGGCGAGAACCGTTTTAAGGACATTGTGATGCCGGACAGCATCCCGGTTATCATTGAGAAAGAACTGTTCGACAGTGTACAGGATAAAATCGCCAAGAACCGCCGCGCTCCGGCTCGGCACAAAGCGGAGGACGATTATTTGCTGACGACCAAGCTGTTCTGTGGAATGTGTGGAGCGATGATGTTCGGCGAGTGCGGAACGAGTCGAAATAAGAACGTCCACCATTATTATAAATGTGCTAATGCCAAGCGCACCAAGACCTGCAAGAAAAAGACCGTCCGCAAAGAGTGGCTGGAAGATCTGGTAGTCAACGAAACCATGAAGATGATTCGTGACGATGACAGTATCCAGTCCATCGTGGATGCGGTGATGATTCTTCAGGAACAGGAGAACACGGTGCTGCCCCTGCTGGAAAAGCAGATGAAGGATATAGAGAACGGCATCGAGAATCTGTTAAATGCGATTCAGGCAGGTGTACTGACCAGCTCGACCAAAGGACGCTTGGAAAAGTTGGAGGCTCAGCAGAAAGAGTTGGAAATCCGCATCGCGGAAGAAAAGCTGGCGAAACCGAAAGTCAGTGCAGATTTTGTAAAATTTTGGCTCACCAACTTCCGCAAGCTCGACCCGAACGTGAAAAGCCACAGGGAGACGCTTATCAATACGTTCGTGAACGCGGTTTATCTCTATGATGAAAAAGTTTTGATTACATTCAACTACAAAGACGGCACAAAAACCATCACTTTCGATGAAATTGCCGCCAAAGATGCCCCAGAGGGCAATGGTTCGGATTTGGGTTGCTTCGCTCCACCAAGAACTCCAGCGTTGTGATGACGCTGGAGTTTCTGTTTTATTTGAACTTCTACAAAGCACCGCAAGGGTGGATTCGAACAGCTGCGGCGCTGTCGCGGAAGACAGCGCAAAAACAGCCCAGTGGGCTGTTTTTAGCAGCGCGGCTTGCGTAATCCACCCGCGCCCATAAAAAACCGTCAGCGTAGAGATACGCTGGCGGTTTTCTGTTTGCAGAAGGTTTGGGTTTCCATGCGGGTGGATTCGAACAGCATCGACCCGCCGAATAGTCCGGCGGGGAAAAAAGCCCCTGCGGGGCTTTTTTAGATGCGCGGCTTGCGTAGTCCACCCGCGCCCATAAAAAACGCCGACGTAGAGATACGCCGGCGGTTTTCTGTTTGCAGAGGATGGCGTGGCTGCTCTCGGGGGCGGGCAGGATGCCCTCTCACTGGTTTGGCGGGGTTTTATCACGTCACTGTCCTGAAGTTGAGAAGGGGATTTTGATTTTCACTGTTTTTGAAGAACCATGTTTTTGATTTGTGAAAACAGCACAAAAAATGAAAAATATTATACAAAATACTGTGTTGATATACTAAAGATGAGACTGAATATTGACATATCCATCTGATATATATATATATATATCGCCATTTTTTGTGCGATTTTTGTTGAAAATGCAGAGAAAGGATTTTTGGGATGAAACAATTGAAAAGACTTACCAGCGTTTTGCTGGTTCTGGGATTAGTTTTAGGGCTGATGCCCCTGTCTGCATTTGCGGCAGAGCCAGCGAAAAAACCTTTGACGGATGAGGTAGACGGTAATACTTATACCTATATGCCGCTTGATGATGACACTGTGAAATTGACGGGGTTTGATCCCAAAGCTGCGGCAGCGGATGCGGTGATTCATTCGCCCGTGACTTTAAACGGGAAGGTTTATTCGGTGGTTTCGATTGGAGATAGTGCATTTATAGGCTGCACAGCGCTGAAAAGCGTTCGATTTGAAGCATCTATTAAGTCGATTGGATTTATGGCATTTGCGCTTTGTACAGGTTTAACGAGTATTGCGCTTCCGGAAGGGCTGGAAACGATAGGACAAAGTGCTTTTGCTTACTGTACTGGTCTGGTGAGTGTCACGATTCCGCAAAGCATCCAAGTGATTAAATATGGGGCCTTTGACTATGGATACGGATCAACTAAAAAATTAGAGGAACTGCATTATACGGGAACGAAGGCACAATGGGAAGAATTGATGAAGAAAGAAATCTCGCATGCGGACGATGGACATGATTACGTGGGCGAGATTGGAAAGATGAACCCCATGTTGACTGGGATTGACCAGAAGAATTTTTATTGCGCCCATACTGTGAGCTTTGACTGCGGCGGTAAGGCAGAGGGAACCAGCAAAGTGGTGCAGCATGGAGGAACTGTCACCCCGCCCGATGATCCGAAAGCGGACGGTTACCGGTTTGAAGGTTGGTATACACAAGAAAATGGCGGCGAACTGTTTAATTTCAACCAGGCAATTACGGAAGATGTGACGGTTTACGCACATTGGAGCGAGGTGAAGCCTGACCCTACTGTGAGCTTTGACTGCGGCGGTAAGGCAGAGGGAACCA
>OGKM01000671.1_pt1 | contig 14003 bp, 10 predicted proteins | sample 1572501 | NCBI WGS metagenome assembly OGKM01 (sample SAMEA2582154, study PRJEB24529) | metagenome | biome: Human gut stool | place: China | collected 2011
CGAACCAAGACAAAGGGTTCCAAAGACCCGTGTGCTGCCATTACACCATGGGGGAGTCGTGGGCTTTCGGCCCACAAGTGTTCATTTATACCATATTGTCGGTATTTACCGAAAGGCTACGCCATGTCGCGTCTCGCATCGTGTGCTTTCCACGAACAAACACGCACGTGATCAGGCGAACAGGAAGCCTTGACCGTGGTGCTCGGGGTAGGTGTCGAACAGTTCGGCGACCGAGCCGTCCTCGAATACGGCGCGGATGGCGCTGGCCAGCAGCGGGGCGATCGACAGGACGGTCAAGCCATCCCAGCGCTTTTCCTCGGGAATCGGCACGGTGTCGGTCAGCACGACCTCGCGCGCACCGCAGTTCTTGAGTCGCTCGACGGCCGGGCCGGAGAGCACGCCATGCGTGGCGACCACGGTCACCGACTTGGCTCCCGCGTCCTGCAGCACGTGGCATGCGCCCGCGATGGTACCGGCGGTGTCGATCAGGTCATCGACAAGCACGCAGTCCTTGCCGATGACGTCGCCGACCACACGGTTGGCGACCGCCTGGTTCGGGCGGGTGATGTCGCGCGTCTTGTGCACGAAAGCGAGCGGACCGCCGCCGAGACGCTGCGCCCACTGCTCGGCCACGCGAATGCGGCCGGCGTCGGGGGAGACGACGGCGACGTTGTCGAGATGGCCCTGGAAACGATCACGGATGTAGTCGACCAGCACTGGCATGGCCACCAGATGATCGACCGGGCCGTCGAAGAAGCCTTGGGACTGCGCGGCATGCAGATCGACCGACATGATGCGGTCGGCACCGGCGGTCTTCAGCAGGTCGAACACCAGACGGCAGGAGATGGGCTCGCGGCCGCGGTGCTTCTTGTCCTGACGGGAGTAGCCGAGCAACGGGCAGACCGCAGTAATGGAACGGGCCGAGGCGCGCTTCAATGCGTCGATCATGATGAGCTGCTCCATGATCGCCTTGTTGATGGGCTTGTAGTGGCTTTGCAGCACGAACACATCGGCGCCACGCACCGATTCGGTGTAGCGCACGTACATCTCGCCGTTGGCGAAATCGTATGCGGTGGTTTCAAGGACGTCGATGCCGAGCTGCTCGGCGACATCCTCAGCCAACTTCGGATGAATCCTTCCCGTAACGAGAATAAGATTCTTATCGGGCTTTCCTTCAAGGATTGCGCTCACCATGTCTCCCAACGTGTGGTCTCGTTGATGCAGTCTTCAGCATAGCCGTTCTTCACGACCGGTTGGACAACTCAGCGTTGCCTGCCGTTCACCTGCCGCTTGCGATCCATTGTTCGATGGTCTGTCTGACCGCCTTTGCATAGATATCGCTATCCATGCTCGGGTGGATGCCGTCGGAGCCGAGCACCTGCGCGTTCGCGTTGGCTGTGGCATCCCAATCCACCAGCACCACATTGTCCGGATGTGCGGCCTCATAGTCGGCAAGCACCTGGTTGGTAGGTGGAATCCACGTACGGTCTCCGTGGGCATTGACCAGTACCAGCACGCGGTCGGGGCCGATCATATTACGAATCTGGTCCAACTGATCGGGGGTGATTGCCGAATTGGTGCCAAGGCCGATCAACACCCACTGCCGCAGACTGCCGGCGGACAGAGCGTTGCCGATGAGTTCGGGGGCGACCATGATGGAGCGGGAAACGCTCGCGTCGGTCTGAATGCCGGGGAAGACTTCCGAAAGGCCCTGTGATGAGGCCAGCATCACCGAATCGCCTATGGCGGTAATCTGATCGCCGGTGGGCATCTCATGCTTGGGCTTGGGCGGTGCCGGCACGGCATGGCGCAGCAGCACGTGTTCGGTTTTCTGCATACGTTCCAGTTGTGCGGCCTGTTGCTCCAGCTGGATCTGCATGGCGGTTTTCGCAGGTGCATGAGCAATGCCCTGCACGCAGCCGGCCAACGACAGCGCCAGGATAACGTCAACGGCAATAACCCGGGCCACATGATTCTTCTTGTTCGTGCGAAGGGGCACCACGACGGATACCGCCGAGTGCGTTGCCGCCGGTTTCTCCACCATCAGCCAGGAAATCATCACCGCAATGGCGGTGAGCAACGCGGTCATGATGAGAGGCCAAGGCCCTACTGCCTTGAAGATCTTCGGGGCAAGGGCGCTGGAAAGAATCCACAACGGCCAGTGCCACAGGTAGATGCCGTACGAATACTTGCCGAGGGAGGCCAATGGCTTGAACACCATGAGGCTTTGCATCCAGGAATCGTCGGAGATGGTACCGGCAATCAGCAGCACGGACAACAAGCTGGACAATATGATGCCACCGCGGAAGGCGAATGCATCCTGTTTGCCGATAACCGCCATGGTGACCAAGGCAATCAGGCTGAGGAACGCCAATACCGGTGCCGCCGCATTCCAGATGCGATGCTCCACGGGAATCTGAGGTAACGGAGCCCGATGTGCGGCTGCCGAAGCGCTCGAGCTAATGGTGCGGGGCATCGGCACAGCCCTCTGGCGAGCGTGGCCCAACTGAGGAGCGGTGACCCACCAGGCGAGAGCCACACCCAGCATCAGGCCCATGCTGTGGGTATCGGTGCCGAAGTAGACGCGGGTGGGGTCGCCTTTGGGCACATACATCACCCACATGGCGATACTGCTGAACGCCGCGAGTCCCAGTGGGATGAGTGAAGACAGTTTCGTCTGGCGGAGCTTCCACATCAGCCAGACGATGAACGGCACGATGACGTAGAACTGCATGAGCACGCCAATGAACCACAGATGGCGAAACACCTGCGGGTTCATTTGGTCGAAATAGCTTTGGCCTCCGGCAATGGCGTACCAGTTGTAGCAGCCCAGCAGCACGGTGATGACTTGGTCGCGGATGGAAACTAGAATGTCGTGATCGAACAGCCAGCCGACGGAGACGATGACCGGAATCAGCAGAAACAGCGCCGGATAGAGACGTACTGCACGCTTGGGAATATATCGCACGAGATTCAGCGATCCGGTTTTCGCCAGAGAACGAATCAAACTGACGGCAATCAGGAATCCAGAGACGGTGAAGAACACGTCGACTCCGTAGAATCCGCCTGGCAGCCGTTGCTGCATGCAGTGGTACAGCACAATGGCTATCAGCGCTAGTCCTTTAATACCGTCTAAACCCACGAACCGCTTCACGGATAATCCTTCTCTTTCCGTAGTGCTGATGGCATTCCCCGTTCTCTCCAACAAACGGAAAACAAGCCCAGCATGGCCGAGGGGAGAGACAATGCGACAGCAGCGAATCGTCAGGCCGCATGCTGCATGATTACCGGCTTGACGATTCGCGGCATACCGCGCTTATCGGTGGCGCTTACCGGTGATACAGACTCACCCGTTCGTACTTCGGTTCGCAGCACACGTTGATGCCGAGTTTGCGATACAGCGCCTCGTCCGTGGATGAGATGATAACGGAGAAGAAGGCGTCGCAGCCCCGCAACTGTTTGAGCCCGTCGATGACGCGAGCGGCCACAGGACTGGTGGCGCTGGTGATTGACAATGCAATCAGCGTCTCATCCGAGTGCAAGCGTCGGTTCACGCTGTTGAGATGCTCGGTTTTCAGCCGACAGATGGGTTCGATGGCGGCATCGTCGATTACCGGAATGGTTTCGTCAACACCGGTGACGGCCTTGAGCGCGTGCATCAGCAGCGCGCTGGCCGCGCCCAACAGGTCGCCGGTTTTGCCGGTGACCACATGGCCATCGGGCAGCACCATGGCACCAGCCGGGGCACCGGTGGCGGCTTCCTTCTCAAGGGCCACGGCGCGGGCGGGAGAAAGATCGGGGGTCACGCCGGCCCGGTTCATGATGGAGCGCAGCCGCTCCACCTGTTCCTCGCCAGTGCCGGTGCGCTTCAAGTGCACGGCGGCGGCGAAGTAGCGGCGCACGATTTCCAGACGCGCGGCATCGCGGCAGGCATCGTCGTCCACAATGGCGTATCCGGCCATGTTGACGCCCATATCGGTGGGGCTCTGATAGGGGCTTTCGCCCATGATGCGCTCCATCATGGCTTTGAGCACGGGGAATGCTTCGACGTCGCGGTTGTAGTTGACGGTGGTCTCGCCGTACGCCTCCAGATGGAACGGGTCGATGATATTGGCATCGTCGAGGTCGACGGTGGCAGCCTCGTACGCGATGTTGACCGGATGGTTGAGCGGAAGATTCCAGATGGGGAACGTCTCGTATTTGGCATAGCCGGCGTCGATGCCGCGCTGGTGCTCGTGGTAGAGCTGGCTCAGGCACGTGGCGAGTTTGCCGGAGCCAGGGCCGGGCGCGGTGACCACGACGAGCGGCCGGGTGGTCTCGATGTACTCGTTCTTGCCGTATCCGTCGTCTGAAACGATGCGTTCGATGTCGTGCGGGTATCCGGCGATCGGGTAGTGCAGGCGGCAGGTGACGCCGAGTTGCTCGAGGCGGTGGCGGTAGGCGTCGGCGGCGGGCTGATTGGCGTATTGGGTGAGCACTACGGAGCCGACGAGGAAGCCGCGGGAACGGAACACGTCGATGAGTCGCAGTACGTCTTCGTCATACGGGATGCCGAGATCGCCGCGGGTCTTGCCTTTTTCGATATGGTTGGCGTTGATGGCGATGACGATTTCCACATCGTCCACCAGACTTTCCAACATGCGGAACTTGGTGTCCGGCTCAAAGCCGGGCAGCACGCGCGAGGCGTGGTAGTCGTCGAAGAGCTTGCCTCCGAATTCCAGATAGAGTTTGCCGCCGAATTGCGCGATGCGCTTTCTGATGTTGGCGGCTTGCAGCTCGATGTATTTTTCGTTGTCGAATCCCTGGCGCATAGAGGTCGGCATCCCTTTCCGAACGACGTCGTAAACGGAAAAATTATACCGGACGTCGTCGGCAACAAAAAATGGGATTCCCCGATGGGGAATCCCATTCGTCATAGAGAGCAATTACTCCCGAGGAATGTTGAACAGGGGTTTGCATGGCTCCCAAAAACGCGCTGGTCGAAACGTTGCCGACGACGCGTGCGCTCGAAGAGTATGCACGGGTGGCTTTGCGGTGATTTCCCAGACCGTTCGTTGCTAGGCGAGATATTTCTTTTTCCAGGCCTTCTTTCGGGCGTAAGCGTTTTCTGTCATGTCGGAGTAGTCGTAATCAACTTTGAACTTGCCGTTGGAATGGAGAATAAGCGTCATCGATCCCCATCTCTTTTCGGGCTTAAGCGCGGCCCTTTCAGGTTCAATGAACTTGTTGATAGCCATAAAGTTTTTCATCAAGGATGCCCTCGAAACGCCTTTTTGGTCAAAGCATTTAACGAAGTCGTCTTTTCCGCTGCCAGCAACGTAATACTCAATAGAGAACGCACCCTCGGCGTACTCGGCGTAAAACACGACCTTGCTCCAGTCTTCGGGGAGGGTTTCCTCAAGAATTGAAGCTATCCCTTGTAGCATCTTCTTTTCACTCATTACATTTCCTTTGCAGTGTTAAGAAGAAACGTAACCGTCTCTTCGCCGTCAATAATGTCCGTGATAGCAAACGAGCTAGGCCTGAATGACCCGCCCTCATAAAGTGGCTCAACCTTGAAAAACACTTCAGCGCCATCAGCCAAAGCATCGGCGCATTTTTGCTCGATTGCTGCATAGGCTTTTGGTTAACCTCGCCGCCCATGGCGACAATATTCTCAAGGCCATTTGATCCATTGAATCGGTCGGCAATCAGATGGCCTCTTTGATCAAAAAGCTCTTCAAACCCTTTTCCGATTGACTGGATAGTGTCCTTGATGGTCAAACGACCTTCGTGGGTCTTTAGTTGTAAGAAGCCTTCGGCCGATTCGACCCTACCCATTGCATCGGTAACGTATTTATACCCATTGATCTCATAGCTCATGTTCGGAACGAGGTCGTCGCCAACGCGGTAAAGCTGCCCGAGATCGTCGGTTGCACACTTCACGCCGTCGATCGCAAACTCGTTATTGGGAAGCAGTCGGTCGCCTTCGTAAATTGCCTTTCCGGCATCATCCAGAATTCGTGAGCTTGCGCCCGATTCTGCTGCCTTTGAGGCAAGAAAGTTATTTAGACCTCGTCCGGCAAGAAGCGTTGCTGCCGTAACAGTTCCCGCAACGACTTCTCCGACGATATCCTCCTGAGATATCTCACCGTCTTCAGCGCCGGCTTCCAAGCTCTTTCCCATTTCGTCAAGAACGAGTACAGCCCCAGCAGCGAGTGCTGCAGGGGCAGAAGCGGTGACGGCTACGGCACCAAGCGCAACTTCAGTGGCGATTTCGCCTCCAGTTTCGACATAGTCTCCGATTTCCCGTATCTGCTCATCGGCTTCCATGAAGTCGCCCCAGGCGTTGGCTGCATCGTCAACAGCGTGTGTTTGCGCGGTTTTCACCGCTGCTTCTTCGTCTTCGGCCAGTAGTTCAATATTCGATTGAACACCGACATATGCGTTTTCTCCAACGTCGGCAACTCCAAGTACGAACCTGCCGCCAAGATAAGCTCCGTTCCTTGCGCCATCGCGGACAGTTTCGCCTGCAGCGTTGAGTGTTGGCTCGCATGCTTTCCAGGCGTCATCTGCGGCTTCTTGAACTGTTGAAATGCTCGCGGTTAGGACATCGCCGGAAGAAATATCCCGCCATGCGGCATCTGCACAATCAGCAACGGTGCGTTGCGCCTCCTCGAAGGCCAATCTCGTTTCGGTCGTATCCGGCATTAATTGCTCTATATTTTCAAACGCCATTTAGATCACCGGCCTTGTTTGAGATAAGACCGCTGATACTTCGGCGAGTGCTGAGGCCTTTTCCGTTGTCTCGATGCCGGTACCCCTCTTTCTCAGCTCGTTGAGATGAGCGTTAAACATCGACTGAATGAACAGGTATTGGATTGGTCCCCAGCTTTCGGGTGAGGAGTCATCTTCGAATTTCCAGCTTGAAAGCAGATGGGAGCAAAGCCTCTCTTTGAGGCTGTCGGCAGATAAATCCCTGGCGTCGTCGAGGATGCGTCCAATATTGAAATACCTATAAGCACACCATTCAAACAGTGGCTTCCTCGAGAACAGAGGAGTCCCTGCCATCTCAATCAAGCGTGCCTTCATGGAGTCAGGTATGTCCATCTTGTGCACACAGTCGCAGAAGTTGTATTCCCTTGGCTCATCGAGCTTGAACGGATTAAGCACACAAGAGTTGAGATAGCGAAGCTCTTCAGAAGAAACCTTGTCCTTCGCGCTGTGCTTGCTCTGTGTTGGCGAGTACTCTAGGCCGCGTTCATGCGGTTCGATGTGACAGAGGACAGGTTCGGTCCATTCGTTCTGATATATTGCTGCAACGCCTCGCTGAAGATTTGCAAGCTCTTGGATTTGGCTCTCGTTAAGATTTGCCGCCTTGCTGACAAGCATCCTGTCGCCTTCGTCAGGCAGTTTCCAGGATAAGTCGATGCGATGATTCTGCCTCAAGCCCAGCGGGTTGTTAAGACGCGGTCATTTTGGCGCTTACATCTCACTTTTTGCAGACGTAGAATACGGGTATTGGAATCATAGGAGGGTTCTCATGCCAAATATCGGTAAGGACGACCATCCGAAGCTGTGGTCGCTTATTTTCGTGCTTATCATCGCGCTGACCTTCTGTTGCTTCGTCATGGGCCAAGGACTCAACAGTGGAACCAGCGTCTTCCTGGCAGGCCAAGGTTACGGTGCGAGCCTTGCCGGCGTACTTGCACTCGTCTTCTCCATTGCCGCCGCGTTAGCACGACTGTTCGTCGGCCCTGTTATCGACAACGGCAAGTGCTCACTCGTTATCATCGCCGGCATCGCTATCCTCATAGCAGGAACAGCACTGTCCGCTGTCGTTCAGGGCATCCCCTCTTCACAATCAGCCGTTTGCTGCAAGGCGTGGGCTTTGGCGCAGCAACAACAGCAGCCTCGACCGCCGCAGCAAGCGTCTTACCGCAAGAACGGCTCGGCGAAGGCATTGGATACCACGGCCTCGGACAGGCTATCGCCATGAGCATCGGCCCAGCCTTCGCACTTTACCTAGTAGGAACCGATCCCTCAACGAACCTCTATGTCGGCCTTGCCCTGGTTGGGTTTGCAGGGCTTGTAATCGCCCTCAACGCACGCTATGAAAGTAAATGGCAAACTCTGCCAAGCTCCAGCGCATACCGAATCAAAATGGAAACCCGGCTCGAACTCGACTCAAAAGACGGGCAGGCACCCAGCTCCACCACAGTAACTACATCCGAAACAATTAACAGTGAAAAGTATCCTGAAGGCGACCAGGTGTCCAAGAGAACCCTGCGTGACTCATTCAACATCTTCGAGCCGCGCGCATTGCCTGGCGCCATCCCACAGATGATCATGTGCCCCACTTTTGGCTTTGGCGTCTTCTTTGCCGGTCTGTACGGTACTACTCTCGGCTATACCCACGCCGGTCTCTTCTACACCATCAGCGCGGTAAGCATGATTATCATTCGCATGATTTCAAAGCATTTCATGGACACCGTACCTGCAATCAAAACAATGACCGGAGCCGTCGCGTGCGGCATCCTCTGCTGCCTTATGCTACTTGCCGCACCGTACGGGGAACCTGTCTTCCTGGCGTCCGGAATCTTCTATGGTCTCGCCACTGGCATAAGCCTGCCACTTAATCAAAGCGTAGCGGTAAAGAACACCCCGCCAGAGCGCTGGGGCGCCGCAAACGCCCTGTTCCTGCTCGCCAATGACATCGGCATTGGCTTCGCAAGCGTAATCTGGGGCGTTATCAATGACTCATTCGGGTTCCAGACAAGCATCGTCTGCGTCATTGTCTGCCTTATCGCAAGCTACGCATCCGCCTGGATCGTCTACCCCGCCCGCGACAAGCGGTGGAGGCATTAGAGCGTAAGCGTCAAAATGACCGCGTAGCAGGAAACGTCCAGGGCCATTCCGGCATACGGATGGAAAAGTCCTGGACGTTTCCATCTTTGCGTTGCGGTATGCCTTAGGCCGCTATGTCGCTACAGGCCCTCCTCGGCGTTGTTCGCCATCTCGTCGTCGAACGCATCGGGGTCGATGTTAATTATGAAGTCGTCAGGCATCTCTTTGGCCTTCTCGGCAGCGGCTGGGTCGAGCTTGCAGGACTCAGGCACCCTATCCGACCATGGCAGGAACGAGTCCACAACCTCATCGGTGAGCTCGCCGGCGTTGGGCATCTCGGTCAGCAGCCACTCGACGTAAAGCCTGGGATTGAGCCCGTTGGCCTTGGCCGTGGTGGTGACGCTGTATATCGCCGCAGACGCCCGCGCGCCGCGTGGCGCATCGCTGAAGAGCCAGTTCTTGCGCCCTACGACGAAGATTCGCTGGGCCTGCTCGGCGACGTTGTTCGAGAGCTCCAGGTGCCCGTCTTCGAGCACGTTCATGACGTAGGGCCAGAACTCCACGGCGTACTGCAGCGCACGGTGCAGCGCCAGCTTCGGCGAGGCTAGGGGAAGCTGGCCCGCGCCCATCCCCCCGAAGTCCTCCATGAGCGGGCGGAGCTCCGCGTCGCGGGCGGCCTTCCTGGCACCCGGCTCCATGTCGTCGAACTTGGAGTCGACCTTGAAACATGGCGTCGATCCTGCGCCTTGCCTCGAGCGCAACGCTGGCCGCAGACGCCGCCTTGGCGCCGCCGCCGGCGATCTTCACGATTTGGGCGAAGTAGCGGCGCACGTGGACGAGGCACGCCGTGTTGGCGATGTTGGGGTTGCCGAGATTGAAGTAGGGTTTGTAGCCGTCGGTGGTAAGCGTGCCGGACCAGCCCGCAAGAAACTCCTGGGCAACGCCCTTCCTGCGGGTCTCGTGGTATTCGAATACATACACGGGCACGTCGCAGCGCGCCGAGCAGAACAGCCACATCCTCGATTTCTTCTTCGCCTCGCGGTTCGGCTCTTTCAGGACCTGAACCGTGGTCTCATCGGCATGAATCCTGACATGCGACAGCAGCTCGACCTTCATTCTCTCATGGACCTTCGCCAGCCAGCGCGCGTGCACGTTCATCATCCAGTTCGCCATGTCCTGGCGCGATATCGTCGCGCCGCACGCCTTGAGGTCTGCCTCTATGCGGTAGAGCGGCAGCGACATGACGTACTTGCCGTTGACGATCCAGGCAAGCAGCGACGGCGTCGCAAACGAGCCTGGTATCGGCGGCTCAGGCTGCGGTGCTCGCACGATGACGCCCTTGCGCTCCTATTGAGTTTCACTTGAGTTTCAGGGGCGTTTTTGGGGTGGTGGGACAAACTACTGGGACAGTTCACTCTTCGAAAAAATCCTTTACTCTTCGTCCGCTGCGTGTCGCCATGTCCGTGGTGTACGCGCTTTTAGAGTAAAAATGACTGAAACTGCAGGTCAAAAGGCATAAAGAGACCCCCTGAAAACGTTGTTTCCAGAGGGTCTCAATAGTTTTTACTCACCCCAAATCACAGGTGGCTTTACGCTTTTTCGTACGTGGCGGCACACTGCGACACTCTACGGACGGAATTTCGATTGCGCAAAATCCGCTCCAGTTTACTCCCACTCGCCAAAGTAAAACTGGTTCTAAACAATACTGTTTAGGGGATTTGACTCTTAGTTGCTCAATTTGATACCAATTATCCAACTTATACGGCGTTGTCGGACTCCTGTTATCAAAAGATTATCAAGCCCAATGTTATCAGCAGAAAAGCAATGGTTTGGATCATCTGTATTATACCACAAGCAGAGTGCTATTTCAATCAAATAAGGGACTGCTTCAACTGTAGAATCCGTTTTTCAATCTCTCGAATGATCTCGACAAAGACTTGATCTTCGCTTCCGGTCGGATCTTCTAATCCCCAGTTATCGTCAAATGCTCTACCAATGAAAGGACAGCCCACATTGCACCCCATGGAGATTGCAATATCAGGGGCAGGAATATCCGAGATCAGTTTGGAATACTGGGTTTTCTCCATGTCAATCCCGTACAGTTCTTTCATAATGCGGACAGCATCCTGATTGATTTGCGGTTTTGTTTCCGTTCCTGCGGAATAGCTTTCAAACACATCGGAAGCCAAGTGCTTTCCCAAGGCCTCGGCAATCTGACTGCGGCAGGAATTATGGACGCAGATAAATGCCACCTTTTTCTTACTCATATTTGAACCAGTCTTTCGTTTTATTTGCGTTTTTTTACAAGGAACAGCATCACGGGAACTTCTGTCAGCACACCCACAGTCGTTGCCAGTGCCGCAGGGGAAGTCGTTCCAAACAAGGCGATTGCAACAGCAACAGCCAGTTCAAAGAAGTTGGAAGCACAAATCATTCCGGCGGGAGCAGCAATCTTGTAGGGCAGCTTCAAAACCCGGCAAGCAATATACGCAATCGCAAAAATCAGGAAGGTCTGTAAAATCAGCGGTACCGCAATCAAAACAATGTGCAGAGGTTTTTCCAGAATGGTATTGCCTTGGAACGAGAAAATCATCACCAGCGTCAGCAATAAGCCAATGGTAGTTACACTGTCAAACATATGGATGAAAGTCTCCTCAAAGTACACTGCCCCTTCCGCTTGATGACAGCCGAACGGGTCAGCATACCGCCAGCCAGAGGAAACACCACAAACAGTACCACAGAGAGAATCAGGGTATCCCACGGAACGGGAACATTGGAACGCCCAGCAAAAAATGCCCGTTGAGTTCGATTTGAGTTTCACGGGCCCCGAAACGGCCCCGTTTCGCCCTCGGGGACAAAAACCGCGCGTCAACTCACTTGGGATAAATCCTTACTCCCATTCCCTCGAATACCTCCCCGTGCCTTGTTGTCTTGAAACACGGGGAGTAAATGGCGAAATCGCAGGTGAAAGGGAGTAAAACGGCAAAGAAAAAGCCTCCGTTCCAACGAGGGAACGGAGGCTAGGAAATCGTTTTTACTCACTGCCGTCGCTGGCGGTTTTGCCATGACTCTCGTACGAAACGAAACTCAGCGGTACACCACGGCACTCAAAAGAGCAGGTCAAAGCCCTATCGGCTTACTCCCATTCGATGGTCGCCGGCGGCTTGGAGGTGCAATCGAGGACGACGCGGTTGATCTGGCGGCATTCGTTGGTGATGCGCGTGGAGATCGTGGCGAGCACATCGTAGGGGACACGGGACCAGTCGGCGGTCATGGCGTCTTCCGAGCTGACCGGGCGCAGGACGATCGGCGAGCCGTAGGTGCGCTCGTCGCCTTGGACGCCGACAGAGTGAACGTCAGCCAGAAGCACGACCGGGCACTGCCAGATGTCGCGGTCGAGACCGGCCTTGGAGAGTTCCTCGCGGGCGATGGCGTCGGCCTCGCGCAGCAGGTCGAGGCGCTCCTTGGTGATCTCGCCGATGATGCGGATGCCCAGACCCGGGCCCGGGAAGGGCTGACGCCAGACGATTTCGTCGGGCAGACCGAGCTCGGTGCCGATGGCGCGCACCTCATCCTTGAACAGAGTGCGCAGCGGTTCGATGAGCTGGAACTTGATGTCCTCGGGCAGGCCGCCGACGTTGTGGTGGCTCTTGATGTTGGCCGCGCCGTCGCCGCCGCCGGATTCGACGACGTCGGGGTAGAGCGTGCCCTGCACGAGGAACTTGACCTCCTTGCCGCGGGCGCCGGCCTCTTCGAGGACCTGGCGCTGGGCCTTCTCGAAGGTGCGGATGAACTTCTCGCCGATGATCTTGCGCTTGCGCTCCGGCTCGGAGACGCCTGCGAGGGCGTCGAGGAAGTCGTCGGCGGCGTCGACGGTGATGAGGCGGATGCCGGTCGCGGCGACGAAGTCGTGCTTGACCTGCTCGACTTCGCCCTTGCGCAGCAGGCCGTGGTCCACGAACACGCAGGTGAGCTGGTCGCCGATGGCCTTGTGTACCAGAGCGGCGGCCACGGCGGAATCAACGCCGCCGGACAGGCCGCAGATCACCTCGGCGTCGCCGACCTGCTCGCGGATCTTCTTGACTTGATCCTCGATAATCGAGGAGGCATCCCAGTCGTTGGGCAGCGCGGCGCAACGGTGCAGGAAGTTTTCGATAAGCTTCTGGCCAAGCGGGGAGTGCTTGACTTCCGGGTGCCACTGCACACCATAGAGCTTGCGGGATTCGTCCGCCATGGCGGCCACGGGCGCGCCTTCGGTGTGGGCCAGCACTTCGAAGCCGGCCGGGGCCTGTTCGACCGCCACACCGTGGCTCATCCACGTGGTCTGCTCGGCGGGGGAGTCGGCGAGGATGCCGGCGGCGTCGTCGATGGTGGCTGAGGTCTTGCCGTATTCGCCGAGCGCGGCCTTATCCACCTTGCCGCCGAGCTCATAGGCCATGACCTGGAAGCCGTAGCAGATACCAAGCACCGGAACACCGGATTCGAATACCTTGGTGTCTATGGTCGGCGCGCCGGGCTCGAACACGGAGGCCGGGCCGCCAGACAGAATAATCGCCTTCGGATCCTTGGCCAGGATCTCGTCGACCGGCATGGAATGAGGGACCAGCTCGGAGTACACGCCTGCTTCGCGCACGCGGCGGGCGATGAGCTGGGCGTACTGGGCGCCGAAGTCGACGACAAGCACAGGACCGTTTGCCATTGATATTCCCCTAACGTTCATTGGAATTTTACGTGGGCTGAACACCCCTGATTATCACTGGTCAAGGCGACAAGGCCGACACGCAGAGACTATGTGCGCAAATCGAACAAACTACATGCCTGTAGACGGACAACACGCCGATTTCGAACATGGGAAATCGAACGTGCGCTGTTCTAGCCAAATGCTGGATTTCCGCATGCTTCCGCTGTTTTGAAAAAGTATGTTGAAAAAACTAATGTTGACAAACGGTCAGTCGAACCGCACAAATACTGAAATATCCGCAACAATTTCGAACACACCCGCAAGAAATCGTTCAAAAGTCGCGTTGTCCTCGTACCATGACGATTGATTGGGAACGGAAAACCTTGGCACCGCAAGGGTCAGGGACCGTGACCGAACAGAAATAATCAATCGCACGATCACGTGCAGGAGTACAGGAGTACACATGACGAGTCCTGTTATTGGCACCCCTTGGAAG
>OGKM01000675.1_pt1 | contig 13975 bp, 10 predicted proteins | sample 1572501 | NCBI WGS metagenome assembly OGKM01 (sample SAMEA2582154, study PRJEB24529) | metagenome | biome: Human gut stool | place: China | collected 2011
TTAATAATATACTTTCAGCACATTTCAATATAGAATATCCATTTGAGAAGAAAAAAAGAAATGAATTTAAGGATGCATTTATGATTGAGGCTATTAGGTTGTTTATTAAAGAAAATAATGAACCAATTTATCTGATTACACAAGATAAAGGTGTTATTCAGGCTGTTAAAAATGAACCTAATATAAAAATTTTTGCATCATTAGAAATGTTTTCAAGAGCTGATGAAATAAAAGTATTATATGATGATTCCTATGTAGAGCTGTTGAATCAGTATATAAATTGTGAAGAAATTAAAAAGGAATTCTTAGGTGCACTAGAGAGCAGTGAAGTTATTAGGACAGGTGAGTTTGATTATGAAGTGGAATCATTTGATATTGATGGAATATCTATAGTAGTTGATTTTGCAACTTGTAATATTAAAGATAATATACAGGCTAATCTTATGCTTATAATTGATTACTCAATAGAGGCTTCATATATAGATATAGAGAATTCAATTTATGATCCTGAAGATAAATGTTTTATTTATAAAAAATATATTTATTTATCTGAGAAACACAAAAAGATTGTTTCCTTGGATTTAGATTTAATTTTTCAGCATGACGGTACATTTGATATACAAAAAGATATTATCTCATTTGAAGAGTTATGCGTAATTGAATTGGATGATGAGTCATTAGTAGATGAGCCAATAATAGACATGGACGAAGGATTAGATTATGCGGAAATATTAAATGATGATGATTATTATCAAGATTCTTTTCTAGAAAACGATGATAGAATAGATCAATATTCTTGTGAAAACTGTTCATCTCCTGTTGATGAAACTACAGCTAAACTTGCATTAAATAACCAAGAGAGAATCCTATGTGATGCCTGTTTGTCTAATTACAATTCCGATGATGAATTGTAATTTAGGTAGTGGGTTTATATTCCTAAATTATCTAATGCCTTAACTGCTTCTTTTTGTATATCTGGTACTAAATGTGAATATGTATCTAAGGTTAATGTAATTGTAGAGTGTCCAAGTCGTTCTTGCACTATTTTAGGGTTTATTTTCTGCGATAGTAAAAGTGTAGCATGGGTATGACGGAGATCATGAAATGTGATATGGTCTAAGTCTAGTTGTTTTAATACTGGTATAAAATATCTAGATTTGAAATTGCTTGTTGATAAAATTTTTCCAAAGGTACCTGAGATAACAACCCCATATGTATCAGTCCACTTATCTCCTAATTCTTTAGCATAATTGGATTGGAACTCTTTGTAAGTAGTTAATTCACTTTGTAACTCTTGGCTGATAGGGATACAACGACGAGAAGTTTTAGTTTTGGTATCTTGAAATACTTGCCCTTTCGTACCTGTTTGTATTGTTCGTCGTACTGAGATGGTTCCGTGGATTAAATCAACACAGTCCCAGCGTAGTCCAAATACTTCGCCTAGCCGCATTCCTGTGCCTAAGGCGATTTTCGTTGCGATATAGGATGCGTAATAATTAATCCTATAAGGCGAGGATATATTATTACTGACTTGTTGTTTCATTGTGCTTGTAAGTTGATGAATCTCATCGAGTGATAAGGTATGAATTTCTGTAGTTATTAATCTAGGTGGTTTAGTTAATTTAATAGGATTTTTTAATAATAAACCGATATTTACTGCATACTCAAATAGTTCTGAAAGATAACGTCTAGTACAACGTATGGTACTGGAAGATATGACATGTCCTTTTTTGCCTTTCAATGTTCCATTACTCCAGTTGTTTAGGACTGTTTGTACTTGTTGTGGTGTAATTGCAGTTATTTTTATTTCACCTAAGAGGGGAAGTATATATAGTCTTAGTGTAGAGTCATATTTCTGAAATGTTTTAGGCTTTACACTAACTTTTTTTACATCTTGTAGCCAGTAGTTACAGATGTCTTTTAGTTTTGTATTTTTAGATGAGAAAATAGAAGTATTTTGCTGTGTAGCCTCTATCCATTGTTTTCCTAATTTATATACTTCTAATTTTGAGTTTCCAGAGAAAGCACGGCGAATTAGTTTATTATCCTTAGTAATACTAAATTGGCCTCGCCATTTTCCCTGGCTTTGAAAGAAGGTGCCTTCTCCATTAGATCTCCTTAGATTTTTCTTTTGAGACATGTATAATCTTCCTTTCTTTGCCTTTAGCAATGGATGGCATGAAAGTTGATGAAGTAATCTTTTGTTGGAAGCGCTTAGCTTGTTTGACTAGAGCTTCCTTATCATCAGTAAAAATTTTTACGCTTTTTTTAGCACGGCTTACATCTACATAAATTTTATTGCGAGTGTTGGAGTTTTTTTGTGTACTATCATGTACGATTAGAGCATTATCAACAGTAATACCTTGTGCCTTGAATGTAGTCATTGCATATCCATAATCAAAATGTTTATACTCTCTTGTATCAAACATTACATTTTGGTTTGTGTTAGTTTGTACTGTAATTTTAGGCCCATTGATATTTATGATTTTGCCAAGTTGACCATTTTTTATTCCTACTGTTTCGCCATTAGTATCTTTGAGTTTATAGTCATTTTTAGTGAAGATTACTTTTTCACCGATGGCATAAGGATTAGAGCTTTCTATACCATACTGATTGACGCTAGTTAATAAACATTCATTTTTTAGGGTACCTTTTTCTACAAGTCTGTTATGAATTTCAGAATTGAGTTCATTACGATCATTATTGCGAGCTACTAAAATGGCACTTTTATCTTGCTGCTCAACTGTGTAGTTACAGTATTCATGAATTACAGAATTCAAGCGATATTGTCGTTGTGGAATTTCTTTAATACTGTCATCAATATAAGATAGTGGTGATTGTTTTTCTATATTTTCGAATTTACCAGATAAAGCTTCTACTGTTTTTCTAAGATTAGAACCTTCTTCTTGCCGATTGATTTCCCTCATACGAACAGTAGGTACTTGTTCATTATCTTTTCTAGTCATTCTAGCAAATGCATTACCTGTACCAATTGGAAGTAATTGGTTTGGGTCACCAAGAAAGACTACTTTAGCATTTCTTTTTTCAGAGGCTTCTAGAATATTACTTAGTAGGTGATCTGTTAACATGGAGCTTTCATCTACTACCCAGACTTCTGGTGTTTCTGCTTTCTTTACAGATGAAAAATCCCAGGAGTTATGAGTCGTAGTGGGGGAAAGGTGATTTAGATATTTATGAATAGTTTGAGAGGAAATTGCAGCTTCTGACTCCATGGCCTCTGCTGCTTTTCCTGTAAATGCCATACCTATTACATTAACTCCTTGAGCCTCGTATAGTAATTTAGCTTGTTCAAGCATAGTTGTTTTACCAGAACCTGCTATACCTTCTACTGCAATATATTTGTTAGAAGATGATAACATTAAATTAATAGCTTCTTTTTGCCCTTTTGAAAGTTCCCAACCTTGCGCTAGTTTGAGATTACTGGAAAGTATATCAATTTTTGCGTTAGCATCATTCTGATCTAAAGTACTATAATTTTCAATCTGGGGACTTAAAAGGAGCGAATCTATATATTTGGCACGAGCCAAGTTTTTGGGAGTTGTAAAATATATCTCATTATTTAATTGACGAAAACCAACTTGTATTAAAGTACTTTGTAAGTGGTGTTCAAATATATTTTCAAATTCTGATACAGTTACGCCAAGCATTATACCTTGTTTATATACTTCAATCATTAAGTCTGACTTAGAAAATGCATAGGATTTTTCTTGTAGTTGGTCAATGGATTTTTTTAATATATCATTGATTTTTAAAAGTCTTGATGCATCCTTGTGATGTGTAGATTTATTAATTACAAAACCGCCTAAATTATCAATAGATTTACGCCATTCCTTCTCTAAAGTTGCAAGGTCTTCTGGTGGCTTTGGTCTCCGCGATGCCAGACCTGCAGCGTGTGCGCCATCCCATGTATTAGAAAAGCCTTGATTGGATTGATAATCCTGAATTTGATGTTTTCTCTTTGAAAAATGATCGATTAGAGTGTCATTTATACCTTCAATCTCAAAATGTATGTTTTTCTGATCATTGCTCGTGGATTCCCGAAGGGGAATCCTTTTTTCTTGTAAGGCTTTAGATAATTCATTGCCATACATTAAAGAGAAAAGATATTGGTTTGAGTGAATAAATCGGTCCTCAATCGTCATAATTTTGTCATTTATCATTGTTTTTCTAAAAAGTAAGCAATGGGTGTGTAATTGCGGATCTTGTTCTCTAGATACCCTATGTTGCAAACATGCAAATAAAGCATTTTTAGTTTTTACATTTTCTGTTCGATTATCTTTATTTATATGCTTGCGCCATACTACATAATTAGATTCAACGAAAGTTAAGACATTTTTAACCGCTTGATTATGTGCATCGAGAAGATCATATTTTAATGCAGGATTTAACATTGCAATTGAGATAGATTTTGGTGGAGAGAAGGTTAAATCTATTGCCAATTTTTTTGCATCGGGAGTCAATTCGTCTTTTAATGTATTTACTTTTTGTTCGTAATTATCTTGTGATAAAGGTGTTATAGTACTTTTATATGGATTCGGAATATCATCTCCTATAGGGGATAACAATCCGTTACCGAACCAAAAGTCCTCTTGTGTAATTGTGCGACTATAATAATCATCTTTATTATAGTATTGTCCTGCTTGAATGGTGGACACATTGGATGTTGTAACCATAGTAGATTATTCTCCTTTTTTATACTTTTTAATTAAATCCTCTCCATAACGATGTTCTTTATATTCATTAAACTTTATTCTATGGGGGTACATATTTGGCTTAAATGAATTTACTGTTTTTTTATCAATAGGGTCAAAGTGTTTGATATTAGGGTTTTCATTAAAAAATACTTGAGGAATTATTAAATTAAAAGGGTTAAAACCTAATATTTTTCCATAGCCTTTGAATGGTGGTAACGACTGTAATTGACTTGGAAGAATAAGTGATTTCGTTGTTGTATCTTGGCTAATTGATGGGATAGGACTACCGTTTTGAGGTAGTTGAATTGATTCTTTGTATTCAATAATTTCCTCTACACCAAAGTTATCCGCCAGTTCTTTTGCAGTAGCTGCATCGTTAATCCGTAATACTATTTGCGTGCCAAAGTTATTTAAGAATGATTGCATTACTTGTGGCCCATATTTTTCTCTTAATAAACCAGGATCTTGTGTTAAAGCAAGAATACTAATGCCATAACTTCTACCTTTTGTAATTAAATCAGGAAGTAATTGAATCTTGTTGACGCTACCAATTTCATCAATAATAAAATAAAGTCTACAATTTTGACTTTCAGGTAAAGTAAGTGCTTCGCTAATCATAATATCCATGACTAGTGATAATAATGGCGCCATGATTCGTTGACGGTTAGCAGGAACTAATAAATATAAGTTTGGAATAGTTCCATCTGTTCGTTGATACTCTTCTCTAATGTATTGTTTAAAAGAAAATGGAGCATTATTATCGGTTGAATCTTTTAAGTGCATAAAAGGCTTTAGACCGCTTGCAAGAGTTGCAAGTATAGAGGTAAGGGTATTATCTGGAGCGTTTAAGTACTGCTGAGATGTTATTAGTGTTGGTGGTAGGGAGTTAATAGCTTCTGTTAGATATTCTGTAGACTGTTTAAAAAATTCTAGAATGTCATGGTTCGTTTTACGTCCCTGCAAATCAAGATACTTTAAGCCGTCTGCAAATATAGTACCCGCAGCTAATCCCCAGAATGGGTCTTTTGCACCTTCCTGTTCAAATAGGATAGAGGCGAAGCTATCATAATCTGAAATATCATCAATATCATTAAATATTGACCAACTAATACTACGTTTATCAAAAGGGCAAAAAATGTAGTCATCGGGTTTTGCAAATTTTCCTACGAACTCAGGTTTTACATCTGTAATAATATAATGGCGCTTATCATTATGTTTTTGGCTATATGTATTAATTTGATTAAGAAACTGACTGAGCAATACAGATTTACCAGAGCCACTAGCACCAAATACAAGAATATGTTTACATTCGGTATCCGTTGGGATATTTATATTTCCAATAGATAAAACATGAGGTTTATTTTTGGTATATAAACTAATTTGCTTTTGAGATAATAATTGCATACCACGCTTATGGAGTGCTTTTTTTGATACAGCTGTATCTTTTAGATATTGACTATAATTCCAATATAGTGATATTCCTAAACTTAATAAAAGCGTTATGAGCCAGTATTTTTTGTAACTTTCCTTTAAAATATAAAGCTGATTATTGGTTAAATGGTCGATTACATCTTTATAATTTTTGAATGGGATTCTATTGTTAGGATTTACCTCAAAGTCAAATGTATGACTTGCAATAAATTGACCTATTTGAGTTTTATAAGTATCTGGCTTTATAGGATTAATATAATTTAAGGCTACTTCTTTTGTAACATAAATATTTTGAGTGGATATGATATTTTCTGATTGATAGAGAAAACCATAAAATAGTCCTGTAGATGCAATTGCTTGAAGAAGGAATAGGCCTATTAATATATTTCTTAGATATTTTTTCCAGATGGTAAACGTAATTTTTCCTCTTTTGAGTTCTTTAAAAGCAATATTATTATTAATATTCGTCATTTTGTTAGTCCTTTCTGTAAATTGTAGAGCAGATTTCTTCAAATTTATCTTCTGCACTATATAATTCATATAATCCTTTAAAAAGGCTTAATGTTAAAACTTCAAGTCGATCTAGATTTTGATTTAAAGAGTTATAGGATTCTGAATCTATACAAGTGCTTTGTTGAAAATGCTGGTCAATTAGATTTGTAACATAACTTGATATACTCTTATTTTCTAAAGCTGCAATATTCTTTATTTGTCGTTTTAATTGTGATGTGCAATAGATCTTAATAGATTCATTTAGGTCTGTATTTGTCATAAAGGTCTCCTTTGTATTTAAGAGTAGAGTAGTAGAGTAGATAGTGCCTAATCTACTTCATACACCATACGCACTGCATGCGAAGGCATATATTGTTAATAGTGGTAGATTTTTTCTGTGCTATTAATAGGAATGTTGATATATACCATCTAGGGATATTAGAGTGTATTTTAAATGGATAGTTCCTATAGATAAGCAGGTAGTAATTAGCTTATCTATAGGTCTATTCCTAAATATCTATTTTTTTACATTAATGTAGAAATAAATTTGTTATATTTGTAATAAAAAAGAGACACTAAAGACTTGTAATTTAGCCTCTAGCGCCTCTCGCTGCATAGATTTAAAGTAGTATTTAATTTGTGTTTTTCTCTAAAGCTTGTTCGATCTCGAACATATTTAATTTTGCCATTAGGGAGTTCAATAGGAAAATACTTACGTTTTTGTTGAGAACAGCTTTGATTTGTTTGCATACAATGTGACATCCTTATTGAATATTAAAATTGGCTTTACAATACTCATCTAAAGCATTTTCTGGGATTAGTATTTTATGACCTATATGAATGCAGTTTAAGTTTTTACTTTTAATTAGATTGTAAATATGACTCATACTTACATTTTTTGCAAAGTATTCCTCAGCAGCTTCGCGTACAGTGTAGAGTTTCATAACTGGGCTCCTTACATTGTAAAATACATGAAATTTTAATATAATAAAGTAATAAGAAATTTATACACACCAATTAATTAACTGATAAATAAATAATAATTAACTATTGGTTAATTAAAGTATAGCGTATTGAAATAAAAAAATCAATATGAAATAAAGAAAGTAGGGAACAAATGGGAGTTATAGATGTATTAATGGATCTAAAAAAATCTGGTTCATCTATTAAAGAAATTTTTTCGTCTAGATTAGAAATTCTTTTGGATGAGTTTCAACTTCAAAAGAAAGATTTAGCCAAAGAAATTGGGGTTTCTGCTGTTGCAATAACTAAATATACTAAAGGGCTTACATTACCTTCTTTTGATGTGTTAGTATCCATTGCCAACTACTTTAATGTTAGTGCAGATTATTTAATTGGTCTTGTTAATGAGCCTGTTTCAGAGCATGATTATGTTTATTTTGCCCCTATAGGTAAATTAAACTATTCATTCAAAATTTCTGATTCAGAAACTTTAGAAGGACAATTAGATTATATCTTTGGATTAACTGTGTGGAATATGGAGCTTCCAAAAGATGAGACTGCTTTAAATCAGTTTTTATGTTTTAAGTTTTCAGATAACGCAGATAATCAGCGATTATATGACTGTCTTTTCCTAACTGATGAATTGAATGTAGGTTATTTTTTATATAAAATGTCAAATCAGTTGGGATTACCTTTTATGGGTGAATATCAAGGGGTTCGTTCGAAAAAATCTCAATATTTAGCTAATCTATTGGTTTGGAATGAGCTGGGTATTAAACCACCAGTCGGGCAAATGCCATTAACAGAACCGCAATATTTGGCAACACTACCAATACCAACTGCTAATGAACATGTGCGTTTAAATTATACATTTACTAGTGGTGCGATGCCTCATTTACAGTCTTGGATGGCTATGAGCGATCAAGAGCGAAGAAACTTGCTAATGAGACGTTTAAGGCGTATTAAAAAAGATTATATATGAGGTGAAGATTACTTCAATAAAGTTTTATTTAATATAGATTATTGAGATTTAAATGATATGTTTTAAGAATATATTTATTGGGGATTTTATAGGGGTTAGTCTTAAAAACTATATGTTAGGGGATTGAATATGAGTACAATGAGACCTAAAAATGAAATGACTGAGGAAGATATAAAGTTTCAATATATTAATCCAGCCATAGAATCTAAATGGGATAGAAATAAAATTTCTATGGAAACTCGGATTACGGATGGAATGATTAATCTTCGTGGTAATAGAGTATCTAGATCTGAAGCTAAAAAAGCAGATTATATACTTTATATAAATCCACAAAAGCCTATCGCTATAGTAGAAGCTAAATCCAATAAATACAGTGTATCTCATGGACTTCAGCAGGCTATGCAATATGCTGAAATGTTAGACGTCCCATTTGCGTATAGTTCAAATGGAGATGGATTTTATGAACATGATTATTTAACAGGGAAAGAACGAGAACTTTCTTTGGAAGAATTCCCTTCTGAAGACGAGCTGTTAATAAGATTTACTGCTGACTCGAATGAGGGTAAAGGTCTGAATGATAATGTTAGAAAAATTATTGATCAACCTTATTATTCGAGTCAAAATACATATCCACCTAGATATTATCAAAGGGTTGCTGTTAATAGAGCCGTAGAAGAAATTGCTCAAGGAAAGGATAGACTTCTTCTTGTAATGGCAACTGGAACAGGAAAAACATATACAGCATTCCAAATTGTTTATAGATTACTTCAAAGTGGAATGAAGCGTAAAGTTTTATATTTAGCAGATAGAAATATTTTAGTGGATCAGTCTATTCAACAAGATTTTGCGCCATTAGAAAAATTAATTCATAAGATCAATGTCGCAAAAGATGATCCTAATACAATCACATCCTATCAAGTATATTTTTCTCTATATCAACAATTAGTTGGCGATGATGATAAAGAACATTTTTCTGAATTATTTAAACCAGACTTTTTTGACTTAATAATAGTTGATGAATGTCATAGAGGTTCAGCAAAGGATGAATCTAGATGGAGAAGAATATTAGAATACTTCTCTTCAGCGGCCCAAATTGGTATGACTGCCACACCAAAAGAAACTAAATATATTTCTAATTGTCATTATTTTGGTGAGCCTATCTATATGTATTCCTTAAAAGAAGGTATAGAAGATGGATTTTTGGCACCATTTAAAGTTATTAATATTACAACTGATATTGGTGATGGCTGGAGACCAATTAAAGGGCAAAGAGATAAATATGGTAATGAGATTGAGGATAGAATTTATAATAACTCGGATTATGATTACAATATTATTCTTGAAGATAGAACAGAACAAGTTGCAGCTGAAATTACTAAATATTTAAAATCTACTGATAGAATGGCGAAGACTATAGTTTTTTGTCCTACTGAAGAAGCAGCAGAAAGGATGCGAATTGCTTTAGTAAATCATAATGCTGATATGGTGAAAACTAACCCCGATTATTGTGTTCGGATTACTGGTAGTGATGATTATGGGAAAAGTAAACTAGATTATTTTATTTCAGTGTCTTCACCCTATCCAGTAATAGCTACTACATCTAAGCTACTTTCTACTGGTGCTGATTGTAAGATGACTAAGCTAATTGTTCTAGATGAAATGATTGGATCAATGACAGAATTTAAACAAATTATTGGTCGTGGGACAAGGCTAAGAGAGCAAGATGGTAAAACACATTTTGTTGTGATGGATTTTAGGAATGTGACAAGACTTTTTGCAGATCCAGATTGGGATGGTCCTATTGAAATTGTTGATGGCTATACACCTAATCCAGTAGGCGATGATAAAGACTCGACAGGTAAAGAGCGTCCTAATGATCCAATTGATGCAAAGATTAAACCTATAGTAGATAAAAATGGCTGTAGTGTCGAGGTAACTCATAAAACAGTTTCTATATATGATCCTACTGGCAAACTTTTACAAATAGAAAGCGTTGTAGATTATACAAAAGAAAATATTCTAGGCCAATATGCTACATTAGACCTTTTTATTGAGGAGTGGCGTAATGATCCTAAAAAAGATAAAATAAAAAAATTGCTATTACAACATGGAATTGATATAGAGGGAATCAAAAAAGAACAGAAAATGGAAGACGTTGATGACTTTGATTTTATTTGTTATATAGCTTTTAATCAGAAACCATTGACTAGGAAAGAACGTGTGGATGGTGTGAAAAAACAAGATTTCCTTAATAAATACAATGGGCCTGCTAGAGAAGTGCTAGAAGTACTTTTAGATAAATATAAAAATCAAGGTGTTACCGAAATAGTAAATATGGGAGTTTTACGCCTTGATCCATTTATAAAATTAGGGAAACCTACAAAAATAGTTGGTTATTTTGGAGGAAAAGAGGGCTATATAAGTGCAGTAGCCGACTTGCAAAATGCAATTTATAATAATGGAGCTATATGAATATGAGTAACTTATCTGGTTTTGTAAAACGATTACGAAATATTATGCGTAATGATGCAGGTATCAATGGTGATGCGCAACGTATTGAGCAAATTGTATGGATACTTTTTTTGAAAGTGTATGATGCTAAAGAGTCAGAATGGGAAATAAATGAGGATAATTACTTATCTATAATTCCAGAAGAATGTCGGTGGATGAATTGGGCACATGACGATAAATCTGGTAGAGCACTGACAGGGGATGCTTTATTAAACTTTGTTGATAATACATTATTTCCAACTCTAAAAAGACTACCTGTAGATGTTAATACACCAATAAAAAAGTCTATAGTGCAAACAACATTCGCTGATGCTAATAATTATATGAAAGATGGTGTTTTACTAAGACAAGTTATTAATGTAATTGATGATATTGATTTTAGTGACTATGATGAAAGTCATGCATTTGGTGATATTTATGAAACAATTCTAAAAGAATTGCAGAGTGCTGGTTCTAGTGGTGAATTTTATACACCGCGTGCCGTAACAGATTTTATGGCAGCCATGATTAATCCACAAGTGGGTGAAGTTATGGCTGATTTCGCCTGCGGCACTGGTGGATTTCTTATAAGCTGGATCAATGAATTACATAAAAAAGTAGAGACTGTAGCAGATGAAGAAGCATACTCATCATCTATTTATGGGATAGAAAAAAAGCAATTCCCATATATGTTAGCAATTACTAATTTATTGCTTCATGATGTAGATACTCCACGTATATTTCATGATAACTCCTTATTAAAGGATGTATTGGATTATACGGATAAAGATAAATTTAATGTTATAATGATGAATCCACCTTATGGTGGATCAGAGAAAAATGATGTAAAAAGCCATTTTCCAGCTGATTTAGCTAGCTCAGAGACTGCTGATTTATTTATGTCTGTTATTATGTATCGATTAAAAGTACAAGGGCGAGCTGCGGTGATTTTACCTGATGGCTTTTTGTTTGGTACGGACAATGCAAAAGTTAATATAAAGAAAAAGTTATTAAATGAGTTTAATCTTCATACGATTATTAGATTGCCATCCAGTGTATTTAGTCCTTATACTTCGATTACAACAAATATTCTTTTCTTTGATAATACAGGGGAGACTAAAGAAACGTGGGTGTATAGATTAGATATGCCTGAAGGTTATAAGCATTTTTCTAAGATAAAGCCTATGAAGTTAGAACATTTTAAGTCGGTAATGGATTGGTGGAATAATCGTACTGAAATTGAAGATAATGGTTTTGATAAGGCTAAAAAGTATCTGAAGGAAGAATTAGAATGTCAATATAACTATAATTTAGACTTATGCGGATACCCGTATGAGGAAGAAGTGATTCTTGCTCCTCATGATTTAATTCTCAGATATCAAGAAGAACGAGCTAGTCTTAATGCAGAAATTGATAGAGTGTTAAATGAAATAACTGCTCTTTTAGGGAGGAAGTTAGAATGACACCTCAACAATTAAGAAATAGTATACTTCAGCTGGCCATAGAAGGAAAATTAGTTGAACAAAGATCTGAAGAAGGTACAGCCGAAGAGCTCTACCAATTAATTCAAAAAGAAAAAGAAGGTTTAATAGAAGCGGGGCAAATAAAAAAACAAAAGATATTATTGCCTATTCAAGAAGATGAAGTTCCGTTTGATATTCCCGCTACGTGGAAATGGATAAGAGTCGGAGACTTGGTTGAGTTAAATCCAAAGAATGATTTAGAAGATGATGTAGAAGTGGCATTTATTCCAATGGCTTGTATAATGGATGGCTATAAGAATAAACATTTACAAGAGACAAGATATTGGAAAGAAATAAAAAAAGGCTTTACACATTTTGCTGATAATGACATTGCTATTGCTAAGATTACACCTTGTTTTCAAAATAGAAAATCAGTAATTTTTAAAAATTTGAAAAATGGATTTGGTGCAGGAACAACAGAGATTTCAGTTGTTAGAGTAATCAATAACCTACTTATTAATGAGTATTTACTATGGTTTTTTAAAAGTGAATATTTTATTTTTAATGGAGTAAAGTCATTTACTGGTACAGCAGGGCAACAACGAATTCATAAAGATTATCTTTCACAATGTTTAATTCCAATTCCTCCAATTATGGAGCAAAAACGCATTGTGCAAAAGATAGAAGCTATTTTCCCTATAATTGATAGATATGAAAATGCCTGGCATAAACTCGATGAATTAAATAAAAAGTTCCCAGAGGAACTTCAGAAATCGATTTTACAAGCAGCTATTCAAGGTAAACTTTCTAGTCCAAAATTGGAAGATGGTGAAGGTAAAGATGTCTATATAAAAATTTTAAATGAAAAAAATAGACTAATCACAGAAGGGATAATAAAAAAAGAAAAAGAACTCAATAAAATTACAGAAGTAGAAATACCTTTTGATATTCCTAAAAATTGGATATGGGTAAGATTTGGAGATTTAGGTAGTTATAGAAAAGGTCCGTTTGGCAGTGCCTTGACAAAAAATTTGTTTGTTCCAAAATCTGATGACACAATTAAAGTATATGAGCAAAAAAATGCCATAAAGAAAGATGCAACATTAGGCGAATATTATATTACCAAGGAGTACTATGAAGAAAAGATGCTTGCGTTTACTGTGATTCCGGGTGATATTATAGTTAGTTGTGCGGGTACGATTGGTGAAACATTTATTTTGCCTGAAAATAGTGAAAGAGGTATTATAAATCAAGCTTTAATGAGAATGCGATTATTTAAGCCTATTTACTCAAAATATTTTTTATTATATTTTGATTTTTTGAAAAAGTCAAATGAAAATTATTGTACATTCTCATAATTACAAATCTGGATTGCCGCACCATCTCATTTTGTCCTTCTAATCTGTCCCATATTAATTTAACATCTAAACCCCATATTT
>OGKM01000676.1_pt1 | contig 13951 bp, 8 predicted proteins | sample 1572501 | NCBI WGS metagenome assembly OGKM01 (sample SAMEA2582154, study PRJEB24529) | metagenome | biome: Human gut stool | place: China | collected 2011
CTTGATAATCGGAGATATATTATACTGCCATGTTTTATGTAAATGTTATAAATGCAAATTGTTGGGCACATTATCTCAGAAGTATTATTATTCGAGGAAAAGTACATAAGCCTTCATTTTTCATAAGACTTTGGATACCTTCCTCGAATAACAATTCAATTCTTATTTCAAGAAATCTGGAATACCGTCCTTCTTGTTATCACAATCCTTACTAGCCTTTTCATCTAAGAACCATTTTTCATTCCATGCCTTAAGTGCTGATATCCAAGAGTGGATTGTTTTCCATTACGGACCACCGGTGTCTTAATCACCTGCGGGTTTTCCAGTACTTTCTCAAGTTTATCTTCCTCTGCAATGTACTTAATGAGTGCAAGCAGATCCTTATCCTTGCCCTCCCAGTTGATCATATTTTCCAGTCCACCATTTGCCTGGGCGATAGAATTGAATTCACCCTTGCTCAGTCTCGCCTTCCGGCTCGGTCGGTTCGTAGCACGTCGTCCACTGGACGACACTCACCCTTTTTCTTTCATATCAATAAACTGAAACTTGATCCCACGTTCTTTAAAGAAACGTTCTGCTTTCTTTGTATCATTGCACTTCTTTGTTCCAAAAATCTGTATATTCAAATTAGTTCTCCTTGTCCATCGCCATATGTATCATTTTTTCAAAAGACTCTCTGAAATGTTCATCATCCTCTGCTGTTCGTTTTCTTGGCCCTTTCAAATGATTCTTTCCGGATGCCCTTCGTGCTTTCTTATTCAGATGCCGCTCCATAAGCATCTGGTCAATATTCTCATTTGTATACCATTTCCCAGACTGATGAATCGCATAAGCACCTTTTCCAAGAGTCATTGCAGCCACTCCATAATCCTGTGATACAACAATATCGCCTTTATGACAAATGCTGATCAGTTTATAATCCACGGCATCTGCACCGGCTCCTACTACAATTACCTCACTGTAATCAGAAGATAACACATGATTCGTATCACACAACAACGTTACCGGAACACTGTGCTCTTTTGCAATTTTCTCAACAATACCAACTACCGGACAGGCATCCGCATCAACAAAAATCTGCATAATATCTCCTTTAATTACACCTGAATGGAGTGCGAACCTCGATGAGATTACCACTCGGATCATACAGCCTTACAAGTTTCTGACCATCCGCATTTTCTGTCAGTTCTGTAGCATATCGGACGAAATACTTACCGGATTCATATTTTGCAAGCAATCCATCTATATCAAAGTCCTCAAAATACAGTTCCATCCTGTTATTGAATGGTGTAGAAATCTCATCCAAAGTTTTCCCCCATACATCGGCATCCTGCAAAACAAGTCCCTCCGATAAGATCACATTACCTTCATTCTTAAGAATCACTTGTAGTCCAAATAAGTCCTTATAAAACTCTATAGATTTTTCTATATCATCCACCACAATCAGTACATTTTTTAACATATCAGACACCTCACAATCCACTCTGTTACTTCTTCTGTAAATAATACTTTTGATTACTTCTCTACATACCGTCTCCGATAATATTCCATCGTACGATACTCGATAATATCTTTCATCTGCTTCTTAAAAGCATCAACTTTAATTACATCTGACAATTCATCTCGAATTCCCAGTGCATAGCCATCCTTATCTATAAAAAATCCTTTACCAGAAGCTTTTAAAAACTTAATCGGCATACTTTTGGCTTTGCTTAAATGCTGTTTGTCTGTTATCTTTCGATACTCCTCATAAGAAGTTACTTGTGGAAAATCTTTCCAGTTCGTGCCTCGATCAAAAAATCTTTTCCAACTTTCCACCACTTCTTCATCCGTTACAGCCATCCTTATATTACCATCGTTATAAAAGCCGTATAAAATAGGCATCTTATATACTTTCTGCATATCTGTTGTTTCAATCAGCTGCAGAAATTCTTTTCCTATTCCATTATAAACCTGAAGTTCTTCATCCGATAGCTCATGAATTTCATATAAGAAATCCATATATCGTTTGAACGGATTTTCCTTTGAATGTTTCATACAGTATTCATATATACGATCATCCATATTCGTAAAAAGTTCCATTCGTGTCGGAACTTTTCCATCGAGTAGTTCTTTTACACGATAATATTCCTGTTTAATTCTTTCCTGAATAGACAACGACTTTTTGTCCATTTCCCGGAAGAGATCGATCAAACGTATATCAAAATCCACGATACAGTCATCTGGATATTCAATTTCAGAATAGTCATATGCTGTTCTTTCTCCGACACAAGCACCACCGTTTAATAAAAACGGTGCACGCCCGGCCTTCTCGTAGTTTCCAATAAAATCAAGTACGTTGACATATTCTTTACCCTTGCTGATACGCAAGCCACGGCCCAACTGCTGTAAAAACACAGTAGGTGATTCCGTCGGTCTTAAAAACATAACCATATCAAGAGAGGCAATATCCACTCCTTCATTGAACATATCTACAGAGAAAATAACCTTTATCTCCTGATTCTTTAATTGCTCAATTGCCCGATTTCTTTCTTCTGAAAATTCTCCGTCAGCATTACTATATACCGCTACAGATTTTATGCCTCGTTTGCAGAATTCCTTTGCCATTTCCTCGGCATGCATTCTTGAACTACAGAAACCCAGGGCACGTTTGGAATGATATTTTTTGTAATATTTATAAATCAAGTCATATCGTTTTGCATTGCCAATATATTTATCATTCAAATCCTTCTCATCATATCGGCCTTTTACCAATTTGAGTGTTGAATAGTCTGTTTCATCATAAATGCCATAATAATGAAACGGAACTAATGCCCCTTTATTGATTGCTTCCTTCAACGTAATCTCATATGGAACATTATAATCGCAAATTTCATAAATAGACTTTCCATCCATTCTTTCCGGTGTGGCGGTAAGACCAAGCATAAACTGTGGTTTAAAATAATTCACGATTCTCTGATACTGATCTGTAACAGCATGATGAAACTCATCAATCACCAAATAAGTAAAGTAATCCGGCGCAAAATACTCCTCTGTCAGATATTCGCTTCTGCCAAGCGTTGCCACAGAAGCAAAAATCACAGATTTTCCTATATCCTTTTGTTTTCCATCGAAGAAACCATAGTCATCTGAATGGCGAACATTTTTAAAGGATACAGCTGCCTGTTTCAGGATTTCTTCTCTATGTGCAACAAACAATACCCTCTCATATTTTGCAGAATCAAATGCTGCCAAATAGGTTTTTCCTACACCAGTCGCAGCGTGAACCAAGCCACGTACAGCGCCCTCTGCTCTGCTATTTTCCAGTGCACAAAGTGCTTCGATCTGTGCCCCTCTTGGCTGGAACAACATTTCAACTTTTGTATCCGGGTCAACCTGGTCATATCGTGCAAGGTCTTTTGCAACCGCAGGTTTATGCCAGTTCTTCGAATACGCTTTCAATTCTGCATCATCAATCACGTAGGAATGATTTTTAAATAAATCCTCAAACGTTTTATAAAATAACTTAAAATTCTGACTATCCTGATTATTATTAAAACGATAATTCCACTCAATTCCAGATGTTAATGCACTTCTAGAAATATTGGATGAACCAATATAAATCTCACTCATGTTGTCATAATGAAATATGTATGACTTAGGATGGAAAGAACGCCCTTTATCACTATAAAAACGCAATTCTACCTTATCGCCCAATTCCTTCTTAAGGAGATAGAGTGCTGAAGGCTGCGTAATTCCTAAGTAATTGCCAGTAAGAATGCGAATCCGAACACCACGCTGCAAAGCTGCTTTTAAGTCTGAGAGCAGCATTCTTACACCTGATTCCATGAGAAACGACACAATTATATCAATCTGCTTTGCACGAGCCATGCTAAGCTTTAACTGATACAGCAAATATCTGCTTTTGTTTCTGTCTCCGGTCATAACATCTGTGGGTTCTATATGGAGTTCCTCTATTTCTGATTTTTCTGCAAAATTAAATTGAGCCATTTTTCTTCTCCTCTTCCCGGACGCACATCCAAAGTAATCCACTGATCTTCTATCATAAGTTCCGGTATCACCTTGATAAATTCCCGAAATGTATCTTCTGTAAAATCGGTAAAATAACGGCCATTTCGTTCCCCTTCAAAATTACTATATTTGAAGGACGTATAAATCACACCGTTATCTTTAAGTGCAATACACATTTTTCGGATCACAGGAAGAAGTTCCTGCTTTGGCAAATGCAAAATAGAGGAACATGCCCAAATGCCATCATACACCCCAATTTCATCCAATTCCTGAAATAACATTTCCTTTACTTTAATCCCTGTAAAGCTGCTTGCCAATCGACAGAGTTCTGCTGATCCGTCGGTTGCCACCACCTGGTATCCCTTCTCAAGGAAATACTTTGTATCACGACCGGAACCACAACCAAAATCAAGAATTGACGCACTCTCAGGCAATAGTTGGAGAAACTTATCTTGTGTCAGATGCATATCTGCATTCTGAGTGTTTTCTATGAATTTTTTTGCATTTAGGTTGTAATAATTAATTGTAGTGTTCATAATTTCCTTTCTGCTTCTTGAAGTTCTAAAATACTATTCTTTATTTCTCTATGCCGAAAAACCATTTTTTTCGCATCTGAAAATGAAAATGATTTCTTTTGTCTCATTTCTTTATCTAACCTTCCATTAATCAGCCAATTTTACTAAAATAAGCTCAAATCTCCCCTTATTAATAACAGCATAAGCAGTCCATTCATGTACTATTTAATTTATAATCCAGATAATGTCCTCATAACCAGATCTACATCCTTATTCTCCAACTCTTGAATAATATGCAGGTAAGTCTTCTGTGTAGTTGTCATACTAGCATGACCCAATCTTCTTGCTACACTGGCAATTGAAACACCTGCAAAGAGTAATAACGAAGCATGCGTATGTCTAAGACCATGAATCGAAATCTCAGATATTCCACATGCTTTACAATGTCTAGTAAGGACATCATTCACAGTTGAATTATAAATCTTTGAATCACCCACAAAAATCGGTTGATCTTCTGGAAGATTTTTTGTAAGTTCTGAAAATTTAACCACAATCTGCCAGTCAATCTGAATTTTTCTCACAGAAGACTTATTCTTCGTTGGAAGGAAGCCTCCATTCCCTTTGTAATCCCATGTCTTGCTAATTGATAGGGTCTGTCTTGCAAAATCAAAATCTGCTGGTGTGATTGCAAGAGCTTCTGAAAATCTCATTCCTGTTTTTGCAACTAATAAAATAAACCAATCCCAATTTACAGTTTCCTTGATATCTAAATCTGCAATCAATGTATGAAGTTCAAATTGATTGAGGTATTTAATCTTTTTTACTCTTGGTGACTTCCCTTTAATAATCGCTTTTCTGGTTGGATCTCTTTCAATCAGACCATCATCAACAGCATCCAGAATGGCTCCTTTCAGCTGATGATGAAAGTCTAATGTAGTCTGCCTTTCATGATCTTTAGCATAATCGTTTAACAGTTTTTGATACGCAGTTCTCGTAAGTTCTGACACCTTTAATCGTGGAGCAAGCTTTTCAACCCATTTATGTGTCATTAAATACTTTGCCATTGTTGCTTCTCTGATTGCGCCTCTCTTATAAACCTCAATCCACTGCTGATAATATTCACAAAATAATTGTTCCTTGTTTACACTGTTCTGCATAAGTTATCTCCTCTCTCGAAACTGCTTATGCTGATATAAACAATTAACATGTTTCAGTACAGATTATGAAACTGTAATTAATGGTTTAATTTCCTCATCTAATACTTTTCTCAACTCTGCCATACACTGAGAATAATATTTAAACTTCGGCAATGCCTTTTCCTGTGATTCTTTATATCGCGTATAATCAATTGTTGACTTAATTACACTTTCGTTTGGAATTTCCCCATTTCTATAATGTAATGCAGCATACATTACATCATCTTTTGATGCATACCAAGTAACGCAAAAATCAGCAACCACTTGATTGATACAATCATGTTTCATGTTCTCAACAATGTTCATAATTGACTGACCTTTATATTTATTCTCATCCTGCTCGATTTCATTTACCAAAGTAGTCATAATATCAGCTACTTTCGGATTATCTTTTCGCATCTCCTCAATATACTGCTTCACTTCATCAATCTGTTTCTGACGTTCTTCCGGTGTAACCGCCTCTGCATCTTCATCTGGTGTAACAATGTTCTGAATTAGATTAATGATATACTCATAATCAATCTTTGTGCTGCTATATGCCATTAACTCATAATCTGTATCAACTGTTTCCTCTGCTTCCGGTGGTGTCTGTGGGTCGTCCGGCTCAGCCAGTTTAATTTTGGTCATAGCATTCTGGTAATGTCCCACATAATCTTCATATTCTTCTTCTGTAATACCATAATCTTCAAGCATGCTTTCATCGTACTGTGTAAATGATTTGATCTGCGCAAATAATCTGTCAAATGTCTGAAATGCTTTTGCAAATACTTTCAGTTCTTTCAACGACATATCCGTTTCTTCATCCGGTGTCTCTGCAACCGCTTTTAATGCCGAAAGTGCTCTCTTAAATGCTGGCTCTACTTTATCCCATTCAGCTAGCAATGCAACTTCTGTACTTCCAGCAGAATATAATTTCACCGCATTATCAACACATTCTTTAAACAATACCGGAGCCTGGAATGTAACAATCTGTCCATAAGCCTTATTCGGATCAAAAATACGATTTGTTCTTGAAAATGCCTGAATTAGATCATGTGGTCCCATTGGCTGTCGATCTATAAATATTGTAGATAAGCATGGAGCATCAAATCCTGTCAACAAACGGTCTACCACAATTACTAAATCCAGTTGTCTATTTCTGCTCTTATATTTTTTGTCTTTTCGTGCCAATCGTTTGTTCAAATTTTCATTGTAACTTTGGATTTGAGAAAGATCGAATTTTGTACCAAACATTTCATTATAATCATTTAATGACTTCTGCATCTTTTCCTGATTTACATGCGATCCTTCTTCATTTTCTGTTACAGAATATGTAATAGCAAATTTAGGATAATCAGGAAGAACCTGTCTCATTCTTTCATCGATTTCCAAATCTGTTTCACCATTTTTCACTTTACTCAACAACTCATAATACTTCTGTGCCAGTTGAATCGAACTTGTTGTAAGAATTGCCTCATATGTCTGTCCCTTACCATTTTGAAGACCAAATTTCTGGTAAGATTTATTTAGAATAATATCTAACACTCGTAGCATATGTGTCTCATTGTCATAGAGACTCGGATCTGTCTCATCTTCCATATTCTTGGGACCATTATGCTCCACTTGGAATCCAAGAACTGCATTGTCTTTAATTGCATTCTGTATCGTATACTTATGAAGACATTTTCCATATAGTTCTTCTGTTGTTCTTGGCAAATCTCCCATCTGTGCATATGGATTCTCGGCAAATCTAGGAGTTCCTGTAAAACCAAACCATAACGATCTTCCAAAAAATCGTTCTAATTCTCGCTTTGTTTTCGGTGTAACTGCACGATGACATTCATCCACTACAAATGCAATCCTCAAATTTTTGATTTTATTGTATTCTGGCGTGTCCTCTTGCAGTCTTTTAGTAACCAGTATCTGCATCTTCTGGATTGTTGTAACAATCACCTTCCGGTCTCCGGATTTCAATTTTTTCTTCAAATCATTGACATTGTCCGTCTTATCAACAGCAATCACGTCATTGTTTGCGTATGCCTGAAATGCGCTTGATGTCTGTGTATCAAGATCCTTCCTGTCAATTAAGAAGATTGTTTTATCAAGTGAAGGGATATCCATCAGCAGATTTCGGGTTGCCTTATAGGAGGTCAACGTCTTTCCAGATCCAGTAGTATGCCACACAAAACCGGATTTTCCTATTTTAGATGCTTCACGTATTGATTCGATTGCATGAATCTGATACGGTCGTAAAATAATCAATCTCTTTGCATCTCTATCCAAGACTGTATATCTCGCGATCATTTCATGTGCTTCCGGAATACGGAGTACACTCTTTGCAAAATCAAGATAATCCGACACCGGATTATTCTTCTCATCAACCCATCCACTCATAAATTTAGCATTCAGGTCGGTATCACTTGCTGCAGCAAAATATTTCGTATCAACACCATTACTAACAACAAACATTTGAACCGCTGAAAAGATACCTGTAAATTTTCCTTCACTAATATATTTCTTTATCTGGTTAAATCCATCCATATATGAATGCTGTCTATTCTTCAACTCTATATGAATCATCGGAAGTCCATTTATCATCAATGTAACATCGAATCTTCTATTTCGTGAAACTGTATAGTAATCATCTTCATCTTTCAAAGCACTATACTGGTTTATTACTTCATAAACACTGCTCCCTCCTGCAATATGTTCATGGTTCATAACAACTAAATGAAGTTTCTCTGTATCGCGCTGAACGTGCACCATTACCTTTCCATTTTCCCCTACTAACCATTCGCCAGCTTTATAGAAAGATGAAAACTGTAACTGGTTCTTTACCTGCTCAAATTCTGCATCAGATAAAGATTCTCCATTCAACCGATCCTTATTGTTCTGTTCGAGAATATATTTAAAGTTTCTCCATAAATCCTCCTCTGTCTTCAAATCTTCTCGATATGTCCATTGAGAGTCTCCATAAACCAATTGTTCAATCAATTTTTCTTCAATTATTCTCTCTAATTCTGGCATTAACTTAGCCTCCTTCGTATTTTTGTTTTTAATCAATATATTTAATAATGAATAGTACTTACACTGTATTACTGTGAAGAGCTTCGTTCCATTTATGACAAATAACTTATGATGGTGAAGAGTGATGAGGTGATCAATGTTACAGAAATAGCCCGCAATCACTTTCTGTTCTTTATATTTTGGAACATCAACTACAAATTCCTGCATATCTGACGCAAGGATATGTTTTATGGTATTACCAGTCGTAATGTTTTCTATTTTCTTCTTAGCTTTATCAGTCTGATATTCATAATTCAAAAAATAAGGCTCAATTTTTTCTTTTGGATTTCTGAACATGATTAAGGCATGAGCCGCTGTATTGTCCAATTCTTCAGGGATTACAGCTGCATGTCCAACATGACCAGACTGAACCATAACCATATCTCCGGTATGTAACCATTTATCTTTTTGCTTTTCATAAAATTCGTCATTTATGAAAATCTCAGAGTTATGATTTATCTGTCCATCTTTTACATTATTAGATTCCAGATAAAAATGTCCTTGTTCTGCATAGTATGGAGTAGCTGTTCCTACAAATGCATTTCCAATCGAACCATAAATATCACCCAACTTACGCTGTTCCCAATCGATGACTATAAATTTATTCCAAAAATAAGGCTTACGTTGGTGAAGAGTGATGAGGTTATCGAAGGAGTCAAAATACTCTCCAATTTTTTGCTGCTCCTCTAACGTCGGATATGGAATTGGCATTTCCATAAACTGTGTTGACGAAATCGTAAATCTGTCAAATCGAGCACCTGAATCTCCGTTTAGTTTCATGAAACGATGCCACTTCGTAGTTTTGAAATAAAATTCCAAATACAAATTATCTATATCATGTGTTCTAAATACCGTATAAAGTGGCGACATTACGCCATTTCTACCAAGTCTGTTACGATTTATCGGTCCAACAGGAGCCGTTACAGAAATTCTTGGATTATAAATAAAGTCATCATTCCTGACGATATAATAACCATTCAGATTTTCATTGTTTACAATCTCTCTATCAAAATAATCCTTCTGGCTAATGATTCCCTGTTCTGCTGAGTTTGTAAACGGCTCTGAAAATTCATTATTTTTATTCTTCTCTGATACTTTATCGGCAATCTCGTTTAACTTACGCTGTTCCCAAACAAATGTATTTATTTTAAAAAAATAGAGTGAAATACGCTGGTGAAGAGTGATGAGGTAGTCTAATGACATAAAATAAGAACCGATTTTCTCTTGTTCTTCTACATCTTGTGGCAAAGACATTTCTGCATTTTTTACAACATCTGAATTTATAGATTCAAATGTTGAGCCAGCAGCCATCTTTTTCCAGTATCCATCAGAATCCATCTTTACAAGTGATTGATATACAAACTCGTTCCCTTTAATCCCTGCCACACCTCTGCCAAGCACCACATCATAGGCAGTTTTTCCCATTGCCCCGGCTGGTGCGCGAACACTCATAATCAAATCTCCAGCCTGCGCTGTTTTGGTTTTTTGAGTTGTCCAGATCCTTGGTTCCACCCATCCATCTTTTAGGTCAGCATTTCCTTGAACTAAAATATAATCACTTGGTTCTTCACTATATGTAGAACCATCAGGAGACTGTCCCATTGTAATTTGACATACTTCTCCCAACCTACGCTGTTCCCAAACAGCTTCTTAATCTCTAATAATCTTCCCTATTTTGTTGTTCAAATGGAGCTATTAAAATACAATATACGATTTTAGATTATACACAATATGAATTTGCACTTACGATAAGTATAAGCATAAGTGCTTTCATATTGCCTTTATCAATTTTCTTGCATTCAATTGATATGTTTACCTGATCTATATCCAATTTCCCCTAGAATTTATTATACAAACATATTCTGAAGCATGAATTTCTTTATATTCTTTAATTCTTCACACTTGCGTTGGTGAAGGGTGATGAGGTTATCAAGGCTTTGAAAATATTCTCCAACTTCTTTTTGTTCCTCAAAACTCGGCAAGCAAATCGGTGTATCCGATAATTGTGTAATCGTATAATGTGCTATAGTTCCAACATGAGAAATACTTCCCAAATAATTTCTAAAAGTTGGAGAGAAGAAGAATTCATATAAAAAATATGGATGAAATTTCCCTTTGTTTTTTATCCATAACAGATCTGCATCTTTTGTGTATAATGGCTTGTTATCCGGCACAATATAAGGATTTCCAACTGATCCTCCGCCTGTAACAAGGATATCTCCTTCTTCCAATTTTCCTGATACTTTAGAAAGCTTTTCATATAATTCTTCTGAAATGTACGCTTTTTCATTTTCAGTTCCATTTATTGCCGCCATTACGTCACTCGATCTATAAAAAGGTACACCATTTGATGTCCATTCATCTTTATGAACTCGTGATGCTGACTTTAATTCTGTTATTTCACCGAACTTACGCTGTTCCCAATCTTCTGTATATCCTTTAAATCTGATTTCTGGAACTTTTTGACCATCTTGTGGAAACATTTTTTGAAGCATATATTTCTTCAAAATTTTTGTTTCTTCGCACTTTCGATGGTGAAGAGTGATGAGGTTATCGAGGTTTGAAAAGTATTCTCCTATTCTAACCTGTTCTGCCTTACTTGGCGTAGCGATAGGGAAATCTACAAGTATATTTTGATTAAGATGTTTTATAGTTCCACCAGTAGCTTTTTTTGAAACATAATCCATCAAGAATGGGGCTTTTAGGAACTGAAACAAGTACTTGCTATCGGTTTCATTTTCGTCCTTGACTTCAACATTAAACACACCTGCATTAAGTGTAGCAGGCAAGCTTAAGCCCTCTACATAAGCCACTTTTCCGAGGGTGCCGTCCTTCGTAATTAAAATGTTGCCATTTTTAATTTGTATATTCTTATCTTGGTCATATCTTTCTTTTTCAACATAATGACATGTAGAATAATTCACCTTACCATCTTCGAAGTCTGTACCAGTAATTAACATATAATCCCCAGCATCTAAAAACTCAGAAGTACGAAGATTTTGCCACCCAATTCTTGCATGCATTGTTGCTAACTCTGACAACTTACGCTGTTCCCAATCTTCTGTATATCCTTTAAATCTAATCGTAGGTTTTGCCATATCTTTATCCCTCCATCTTTCCGATCAGATCATTTAATGAAGCCATTACTGAAGCATCTGATGATGTTAAATCTTTCAAAAGTGATAAAAATTCCCCTTGTACCTGTCCTAATTCTTCATCTGTCTTCTTCATATCCACTAGAAGCGCATTGAGATCAACTTCTTCCTCTTTTTCAAAGTTATCTACATAACGAGGAATATTGAGGTTAAAATCATTTTTTTCAATATCTTCGAAAGTTGCAATATAAGATTCTTTCTCAACAATTTCTCTCTTTGTATACAGATCCAATACTTCTTCAATATGCTCATCTGTCATTTCGTTCTGCTTCTTACCCTTGTTGAATTTTTTAGATGCATCAATAAACAAAACATCTCTTCCATCTCTATGCTTCTTTAATACAATAATACATGTTGGAATTGATGTATTGTAAAATAAGTTGGCCGGAAGTCCAATTACTGCATAGATATTACCAGAGCGAAGTAACTTTTCTCTGATTTTTCCCTCGGCAGCTCCACGGAATAATACTCCATGTGGCAATACAATTGCCATTGTTCCGTTATTTTTTAAATGATATAATCCATGAAGAAGAAACGCATAATCAGCCTTTGATTTTGGTGCAAGTACTCCATAATCACTGAATCTTTCATCCTGCAAAAATCCAGATGATGCACTCCATTTCGCTGAATATGGTGGATTCATAAGTACCATGTTAAAATCTGTGTCTTCATCTGTTGGCCAATCCGCATCTAATGTATCACCATTTCGAAGATTCTGATTTTCTGCCTTAACTCCATGGAGAAACATATTCATTCTGGCAAGATTATACGTAGATGTATTGAGTTCCTGTCCATAATACTTGATATATTCCGGATCCCCTGAATATTTCTTTGCATTCAAAAGAAGAGAGCCTGATCCCATACATGGATCATATACAGATAATCCCTTCTTATCTTCCTGACCTGCAATAGCTATCTTAGTTAAAATCTTTGAAACAGCCTGCGGTGTATAGAATTCTCCTGCTTTTTTTCCTGTTTCAGAAGCAAACCAGCCAATCATAGCTTCATAAGCATTTCCTAATATTTCAGCATCTGAATTCAAAAGATCAGCAGTATCGATCACTTTAATCAAACTCGCAACAGTATCACTCTGTTTCTGATCACCCGTACCCAGTCTATTGGAATATAAATCTAAATCTGCAAACAAATCTGCAAAGATAGGATCACTCTGCTCAATATTATTAAATGCTTTCTGCAACTGCTCACGATTGAAAGAATTGTTCTTTGCTGCTTCTGCAAAATATGTATATGTCAACTCAGGTTCAATCACATAATGACATTCTTCTTCAAGCTGTTCCTTTAACTCCTCTGCACTTTCATCTTCTAACGCTTCTCTATATGCATCTAAAGCAGCTCTAAGTGTCTCTGGTTTTTCATCATAAAGTAAATCATATACCTTAATCAGAAATGAATCTGATAAGTATTTATAAAAAACAATTCCTAGCAAATAGTTCTTGTATTCATTCGCATCCATTTTTGAACGAAGAACATCTGCACCACTCCATAATACACTTGTTAAATCTTTGCTGTTTTCAATATCTGCCATATCATTTTTCCTCCGTCTTTGATACTTGTATTCCAAGCATTCATACAAAATATCAATATTAATTTAAATTATATCATTCTTTTCTTATTAATACCAACTAAATCACTGCATTATTTACCAACGCTAATCCTGCTAAATGGATAAATAACCATTTTCATCCATGTACATCCATTTGGCTACACATTTTTCTTGTGAATCCTTCTCCTAAATATGCCTAACGGCGAAATTACTTATTTTTTCAAAAAATATGCCGTACGGAAAAAATACTTGTTGTAAGTATTTTTTCCGTACGGCTGTATCAATAAGACTTCTCTCACTCATCAAACACTCCGGTAAAACTCCAGTTCTCACCCTGATCTTCAGATGTGAATACAAGACCTTCCGTCTCGCCACTCTGCGTCATCACATGGATCGTGTAATTCTCCCCATCCTGCTGTGGCATTTCCAGATACTGATAATCTTCAAGCGTGAAGCCATATTCCT
>OGKM01000684.1_pt1 | contig 13770 bp, 10 predicted proteins | sample 1572501 | NCBI WGS metagenome assembly OGKM01 (sample SAMEA2582154, study PRJEB24529) | metagenome | biome: Human gut stool | place: China | collected 2011
CTGCTAATTCATAGGCCGATTGAGCAGCTTTCACAGCACCCTCAGCATTTTGTACCTGAGCAGATGTATCTGAACCATTGATTTGAGCAATCATTTGTCCTGCTTGAACCACATCACCAACATTTACGAATTTATTGATGACGCGCCCACCAATTTGAAAGGCCAAGTTGGTTTCTGTTTTATTATGGATGGTGCCTGCATAGCCAGCGCCAGTAGTGCCAGATTCTTCACCGATGGTGATAGTACGCACCTTGAGGCTTGTATCCTCAGGTTGCTTTTCAGATCCACAACCACTTATGATAGCAGTCCCTATTAAGAGGGCTCCTATGGTTGCTATGACTCGTTGATTCATAGAATCTCTCCTTTATACCACACATAAGCCCTATGACACACAACTACATAGATGCAGCATTCATAGGACTCCATATTATGAGAGTAAATCTAATTTAGCCATTAGATTTATTGCATCTAATAGCTCCATTAGGTCTGATTATATATTTTATACAATTTAATAATACTATATTTATATGTAAACGGCTAGCCTATATGCTTAAAATAAAAGAATTATTTATATATTTTATACAATTTAATAATACTATATTTATATGTAAACGGCTAGGGGGTATACAAAAAAGTGAGTCCTCCACTGGAGAACTCACTCTTTATAAATTTACAATGCTCATAAGTATATGATCTAGTAGGTATTATTCTTTTTCTTCTGTTTCTTGTACTACAATAGGTTCTTCATAGGTAACAAGAATTTTATCGATACGGGTATTATCCATATCTACAACTTCAAAGGTATAGCCATTCCATTTTGCTTTGTCCAATTCTTTTGGAATACGACCGAAAAGAACATTTAAGAGACCGCCCATTGTTTTGTACAAGTCTTTTTCTTCGCCTGGTAATTCTTCATCGATGTGGAAGAATTCTTTGAATTCATCTACGTCGAGAAGGCCATCTACAAGCCAGGAACCATCTTCGCGTTCAACGATTTTATTTTCTTCTTCCTTGATTTCTTCTTCACCGGAAGGCATGAGACCTACGATTTCTTCCATGATGTCATGTAAGGTTACAAGACCGCTGAAACCGCCGTACTCGTCGAGAACGATAGTTTCATGAACGCCTTCTGTACGGAGTACGTTCAACAATTTCATGAGGGTAATGGATTCTGGAATGAGTAACGGTTCTTTCAAGCAAGATTCAATAATATCATGAATGGAACGTTCGCTAGGACGTTGCATGATTTGTACCAATACGTCAGATACGGTAATGAGACCTTTTAATTCGTCCAAGGAATCAGTACCTACAGGGATGCGATAATGGTTGGCATTTTTGAGGACTTCCATAATTTCGTCCTCTGTACCGTTAAGGTCGATCCATTTGAGCTGCGTACGAGGTGTCATGATGTCACCAGCGTTCATATCTGCCAAGTGGAAGATATTTTCTACGAGGATAGGTTCCTCTTCTTCGTAAGCACCCATGGCAACGCCTTCGGTAAGCATTTTGTTGATTTCAGATTCTGTAACAGGCGCCTCTTCTTTCACAGTAACGCCTAGTAATTTTAAAAGAAATTCTGTAGAAACACCGAGGAAGCTAACAATAGGTTTCAATGCTACAGATAACCAGTAAATCGGTTTAGATACAACAACGGCAATGCTTTCAGGACTATTTAATGCTAAACGTTTTGGTACAAGTTCGCCAATAACGAGGGATAAATAGGTGATGATAGCAACGATGAGGAAGGAGCTAATAGATGCAGCATATGGTTCGATGCTTGGAATGCTTGCTACTAGTATATCTTCTAATGGACCAGAGAAGGTAGCACCAGAATATAAACCAGTTAAGATACCAACGAGGGTAATACCAATTTGAATAGTAGAGAACATCTCGTTTGGATTTTCTGCTAATTCAAAGGCTTTTTTAGCACGCTCGTTGCCTGCTTCGGCCATTTCCTCTAATTTTCGTTTCTTCGCATTGACGATGGCCAATTCTGTCATAGAGAACAAGCCGTTTGCTATGATTAATACGATGATAATTATAAAATCTAAGGTCAGATCACTGTCCATGTAAATAGATACTCCTTTTTATATAATTCTGCACATGAGAATATTAAAATATTACTCTTTAGTATACCATATTGGCATCGATACGTGTTTAAATACAACAAAAGCACCTATTATAGGTGCTTTTGTTGTGTCAATACATTTGCAAATGGCTAGATAGATATTTCCGTCAGTAACTAGCACAGAAAAAGGAGGGCTGCCACCCTATTTTCCATTTGGATGCATTAAAATGTTATAACTATTGATTTCCTTGATTAATATAATATATGATTGCCTTTAATTTGTAAATATGGCGCTAATAAGGGTATAGTATATACATATTAAGTTTAGTAGTAATAATAGGCCGTATAATTGGGACCTCATGATAGGATTAGATTTATGACAAGTGAACAGGAATGGGAACAGGTTTTACAAATAAAGACAGCAGGCCGTGATGATAGTCGGTCCGATACGGAGCATCATCCGTATGAGCCGACTGATTATTGTGTGCTCGAGCGCTTGGCGAATAGCGGTCATATTCGCAAGAAAAATACGCTCATTGATTATGGCAGTGGCAAGGGCCGTGTCAGCATTTTTATGGCGTACCAAACGGGTTGTCACTCCATCGGTATCGAATATGATGAACGTCTCTATGAAAAGGCTATTATCAATACTGAAAGTCCAGCTGCTCGCAACCGTGTGAGCTTTGTGCATGGTGATGCGGCGCTCTATGAATTGCCAGATCAAGCAGATTGTTGTTTTTTCTTTAATCCCTTTGCGCTCCATACGATTAAGCGGGTCTTAGGAAATATCTTTGATTCCCTGTATCATCATCCGCGGGAGATTAAACTATTTTTCTACTACGTCAACGAAGAGGTAGAAAACTTCTTGAATAATCATGTCCGTTTAGAACAGGAAGACCCCATTGATTGTAGTGATCTTTTTGAAGAGAAGGATGCAAAGGAACGAATTTTAGTGTATTCAGTCAATTTATTTTAGGGGACTTTCACCTAGATTATTAAGGAAAAAGCAGATAAATTCTGATATAATAATATATTAGAGATTATAAAATCAAATTATTTTTTATGGTTCTATACATTGATTCGTATGCACTAAGTTAGTGGATAGGGCTGAGTGTATTGAAGACTGGAGGTACCCGTGGAAATCATCGATACAGCATTGATTGAACGTATTCGCAAGGCCTTAATTAAACGTTATGATCGAGATCAACAGATCCAACAAATGATAGAAGAAATCGGTGCCGAAGAGGGGCTCAATGAGTCTGAATTGGCTATCGTTTACCAAGCTTATTTAGAGGTTAAAGAACGCGTATACTATACATCCTCTCTCGTTGATTTATGGAATCAAATTGAAGAGGTTCAAAAACGAATGTCCATGTTGCATACCTATGATTCTCTTGAAGAGGATTTATTTGGCAATGTGTTAGGCGACGATCAAGAGGATATCATCATTGCTGATAAATCGTATCTTGGTAAGGGTGCTAGCCATAATAACGATGTGTATGCTATGGAGCAGGTTCAATTATCTGATATTCCTGCACAGCACGATTCTACAGTGGGCATGAACCATATTAAATTGAATGAATTACATTCTATGGGTGGTCTTTTTACAGGTTCTGGTGAAAGCTCCAAACAAGAGGTGTCTGACCTTGATGAAGCACTTGTAGAACATATGGATGTCAATCCACTAGATGGCGTGGAAAGTTTAGAAGTCCATCACTTGGATGAAGAAAATAAACATAAATCCTCAGATGATGCGCTTAATGATAATATTGATAAGGCTGAAGATGACATAACATCTATCGATCCGTATACAGCGGTAAATGCTTTGTTATTCGGCAAAGCTGGATTGGATTCAGATAAAGCCAACAAGAAGATGGAAAAGCTTCTTAAAAAGCAATTGAAACGCGTAGATGATGAATGGGCGCGTATCAATGGGACTGACGAAAAGTCTAAAAAATCTAAGGACCACAAAAAATCCAAAGACGATAAGAAATCTAAGGACGACAAGAAGTCTAAAGAGGATAAAAAGGACAAAAAACATAAAAAGTCCAAGGAAGATAAACATTCTAAATCCGAAGATAAATTAAAGAAAAAGAAAGACAAGGCTGAAAAGAAGCTTAAAGTCTTAAATGATAAGTTAAAAACAGTCTTTTTAGCTGATACTTTCAGTAAAAAAGATAAGAAAAAAGACAAGAAAAAGGATAAAAAATCCAAAAAGGATGGATCCGAAAAAAAGTAGAAACGATAGTTTCCGTATGGAATAGTAAGGCCTCTGAAAAGATGGCCAAGGAGAGTGCTAGTGCAAAGAAATCAGCAGGTGCTGAGACTATCGACCGTGGATGCGGTAAATGCAAACGATGTAAAGGTCCTAAATGTAAGAAATATCCAAGTTAATTGATAGTTATGTAATTACTAGAATATTATGTAACATATTACGTAGAATATATGTAGCATATATATGTAGTTTATGATGTTTTATTAATCATTTAGGCCGTATAGTTATGTAGTTTTGTTACGTTTGTAACAATATAGTTATTTTTCTAACATACTAGTTAGGTTAGCAGTTAGACTAATCATTAAGTTTAGTGTTAGGCTAATAGTTAAGTTTAGTGTTAGGTTAATAATTAGAGTTATAGGATACAACAGTTAGGGGTTAATAATGAACCGATGGCAGCGATTATTTGAAGGCATACGAACAGAAATCAAGGTATTTATCTTTTTCTCTGCTTTGTTGACTGCATTTAGAATCGTGTTTCTTGCAGTATTTCAATCACAACTAGCTTCTGTGACGATGGAGAATATCCTCACATCCTTGTGGTTAGGCTTTAGATTGAGTCTCAAGACCGTCGGTTCTTTGTGTTTAATGGGCTTTTTAGGGGGGACGTTGGTGCATACCTTTGTACCCAAATGGCCGTCATTGCGCATTAAACAGGTCCTCTATTCCATTGCGACTGTACTGTTGACATTCCTATTTCTGGGACGCATTCCGTTCTATAAAATCTTCAACTCCTCTTATAATGCGATGCTCATCAACGGTAAAAACGATGATATCGGCGCCATTGTAAATACAGCGATCAACGAATATAATGCCCTCATGTACATCATTGGGGCCGTTGTATTGAGCGCAGCTCTTTGCTGGTTCCTCGTTCGTTTCCTAGTGTGGGGCACGAAGAAATATAGTGACTATGCTGATGATCTAAGGAATGGTAATGATGCGGATAATCTAAGAAATAGTGATTCTGCAGATAATCAACGACTTTGTACTACTTGGTATCCTAAGACGAAGAAAACACAATGGATGACGGGCATTGGGCTGACTATTGTTATCGGCGTACTAGGTCTATTCTTTAGATTTGGCGGTGCTTTCAGCTATACGAACTCCATCAACTGGGAAAGTGCGGCTCGCCTCAGCTCCAATCTGTTGAATGAAAATATCCTCGACGATGTGCAGGCGCTCTATCGTGTTAAAAGCATTGCTAAACGGACGGCTGAGTTAGAGGTTATCAATTTAACGCCTCAAGAGCTAAATGAAAAAATTTCTGCTGTTGGTGGTACATTTAATGGTACTAATTTTGACGGTTCTTTCACCAGAACCATTACAACACAGCGATTAGCGGAGCAACCACAGTCCATAAACCTCGTTCTTGGAGAATCCTATGGCTTGTGGCCGTTCCTCGCTGAATATAACGAGCCTGGTGCGTACCTTGTTGAACAAGGTCGTAAATATGCTGCCAGCCCTCAAGCGATGAGCACGCAGCTAGCCCTCGCGCAAGGTACAGGCACGATGCCGGCCATCAATGGTTTGTTGACGGGTATGCCTGACACAGGTTTATATCCTAACTATGAAGGTGAAAGTTTCAAAGAGCCTTATGGTTTAGGTATTGGTCCTGTTATGAAAAAGCTAGGCTATAAGACTGTATTTTGGTACGGCGGCTTTAGTACTTGGCAAAACGTTAAGAACTTTGTTTTATCTCAAGGCTTCGATGAATTCCACGATGCTTCAGAAATGCCAAGCGAAGACGGGAACGCTTGGGGTGTAGGCGATAAAGATTTATTTAAAGCTATTTCTGCCTACATGGATCAACATAGAGGGGAAAAAATTCTCAATGTTATCATGACCACTTCTAATCATCCACCGTATAGCATCAATGTAGCTAAGGAAGGCTACGATGTGAATAAGGTAAAAGGGCATTTGCCAGATTCTATCGAAGAAAACGATAAGCAATTGAACGAAATGGGCCATATTTGGTACGCAGACCATGTAATGGGTGATTTTATTGCTCGCGAAGAAATAGCAGATCCTTCTGCACTCTTCGTCATTACAGGTGACCATAGCGAACGCTTTAACTTTGCTCGTGAAGTAGGCCCTAATGTGGCATCTACTATTCCTATTATTTTTTATGGTCGCGGCATTCATAAAGATTGGCTTGCGCCTAATGCGTTCGGCATGAGCATTCAAATCATTCCTACCTTGGCGGAATTAGTGGGTCGACCTGGTCAAACCTATGAAGCGATGGTACCAAGCTTGTTTACACAAGAGGAATTTGTCTTTAACCATAGACTGTATCTAGATAAAAATGGAAAAGTATTAGAACAAAGTGCGAGCATGCCTCAATCCTATGGGGATATGATTAAAAACATGCGGGAACTTGCGGCGTGGCGTATTAAGCACGGAAATACTATTCAATAACATTTTTTTAGTTTATTTGCGTAAAGAATCGATTCATTCAATTAAGTAAGTGATAACTTAGTTTGAGCTGTTTGTATATAAAACTAAGCTTATGTAATCATTAGTTATATGGCTAGTGCATGTTTAAGAGGAGCATGGAATGGAGTTAATTTCGGTCATTGTACCCGTCTATAATGTGGAATCTTATGTTGCAGAATGTATTGAGTCCATTCAAAACCAAACGTATATGAATTTGGAAATCATCTTAGTAAATGATGGTTCAACAGATAATAGCGGTGATATCTGCGATCAGTATGCAACCTATGATGAACGGATTAAAGTGATTCATAAAGAAAATGCTGGTGTCAGTGCAGCTCGTAATACGGGAATAGAAGCAGCTAATGGCGACTATATTGCCTTTGTAGACTCCGATGACTATATTGCTCCTAACATGTATGAAGACATGTTGCGCATTTTGAAAGAGAATGACCTAGATATCTTGGAATGCACTGCTTTTAGAGATAAAGGTGGCGAAATTATCGAAGGTTGTAATGATGGTTCTTTAGAAATTTTCAATCGCGATGAAGCGCTAAAAATGGCTATGTACGATTGTTTCGTTGCTGTATGGAGTCAATTATACAAGCGTAGTGTCATCGATGATGTGCGTTTTCCTGTAGGTCGAAAATTTGAGGACACAGCTGTATCATATCGATTTATCGCCAATACTAAACGGGTAGGTCACATCAATCATTGTTATTATTACTATCGTCTTAATCTTAATTCAACGACTCAAACCTCTTTTGATCCGAAATCTCGATGGGATTTTGTGCTCGGCTATGAGGAACGCTTACAATACGCTATAGATCATCAATTACCATATGTTGATGATTGCAATAGTTTATTGATGAAAGCCGTATTATCCTGTTTAACGGCTTACTATGCAAAGCCAACGGGTAATCAAGTGTATTATGATAAGTGCAAAAAAATGATTGAAACTTATCGTAATGATGCATCCTACAAGCTATTAAATTCTAAATATAAGCTCTTTTTATGGTCCTTTGGCCGTGCCGATTGGATTCATAAAATAGGGGCTCGTTTATCGTACTTAGCAAAACAAGTACGTTCGTAATTGAAAGGTGAAACTATGGCAACTGTATCTGTAATAATCTTAGCGAGAAATGAAGAACACAATATTCATGACTGTATTGAGTCTGTGCAGTTTGCCGATGAAGTTTTAGTTATCGATGATTTCAGTACCGATAATACTGTAAAAATCGCTGAAGAAATGGGTGCTCGCGTTGTAGAGCACGCCATGAATGGCGATTGGGGTGCGCAACAAACCTTTGGCATTGAACAAGCGAAATCCGATTGGATCTTATTCCTTGATGCGGATGAGCGCATTTCTGAGCCTCTAGCAAAAGAGATTCAAGCTATCGTTGTAAACGAACCTAATAAAGCGTATTGGATTCAACGGCGCAATAAATTCCATCATAACCATGCCACTCACGGCGTATTGCGTCCAGACTATGTGCTTCGTCTCATGCCTAAAGAGGGTAGCTATGTAGAAGGCTACGTGCATCCTGCGATTATTACGCCGTATCCAACAGAAAAATTACAACATCCGATGTACCATTATACTTACGATAATTGGCATCAATATTTCAATAAATTCAACAATTATACCACATTATCTGCTGAAAAATATCGTGATAATGGTAAAAGCTGTTCTTTTATCAAGGATATAATTCTGCGCCCTACCTGGGCTTTCATCAAGGTGTACTTCTTACAAGGCGGTATTCTCGATGGGAAGATGGGCTTTATTTTGTCCGTTAATCACTACTTTTACACGATGACTAAATATGTAAAGTTTTACTATTTACTAAAATCCAAGGGAAAATTGTAATAGAGGGAACATTATGTTAGGCAATTTTGGAAAACATTGGCATATAGGCCGTACTATATATGGCAAGCGCACATGGCGTGAAACGAGACGAACCTTCTTACATACAATGCGCTCTTGTCGTCATGACTCAACGGTTACGGAATTTGAAAACTTCTTTAAATCTTATACTCCAGATCCAAAGCTGTTGGAAAAACATCCTAGTCTCTATGAATTGATGAGTCGTATGTTTTTGATTAAAAACTCTACGCCACAATGGCGTTTGGAAGCTCTTCGTCAGCATTTCACCATATTACAAGAGGTGTTTACGGATGAAGCGGTTCAGCTCATGTATGTAGACGAAGCGGAGTTTGATTATTTCGATAAAAAACGAGGTATTACCCTTTGGAGTTCCGATGAGCTCGATATGTCGGCTCATCTATATTACGAGCCGGGACAACGTAAGGAAGGCTTCTTGACAGTTATGCTCTTGCTCGAAGATAAGGGCGTATACCATGCAAATATTCGCTTTGCTAAAGGCCATAACGGAGAGAGAACTCTTGTTATCGGTACTATTCAAGGTTATAAAGATGGTCTTGAGCGAGCTAAGAAGATTACGAAAAAGATGTATGGTTACCGTCCGAAGAACTTTATTACCTTCTTGATTCGTGAAATCGCGCGTGCCACAAAAGTAGAATCGATTCTTGCTGTATCTGATGAGGGCTTCTATGCTAATTCTCATATGGTACGTGGTAATAAAGCAAAGGTAGCTATCTTAGATACCTTGTGGGAGGATATTGGCGGTACTGTGTTGGAATCTGATCCAAATTATTTTACTATTCCACTTGAAGAAGAACGCAAACCTATGGAAGAGATTAAATCACAAAAACGTAGCCAATATCGTAATCGCTATGCTCTGTTAGATGAGTATGAGGCTATGATACAAGAAAATATAAAACCATATATAAAGGCCTAGAGGTGTGCTATGCGCGTAGCAATTTTAGAAAGTATTGTCATGCCTGCTGGTCATGAGGTGGAGTTTGATCGCATCCTCATCAACGAATTAAAGCGTCAAGGTCATGAACCAGTACTATTCGTGCCGGAAAACTTTCCTTTTAAAGTAGATTATGGAGTAGATATAGTGTATTTGGAAGGTGGAGAGGTAGTGACCTATGCGGGAGCGTCTAAGTGGAAGAAGCCGTTTTTATCCATTTTACGAGAACGCCGTCGCCGTAGTTGGTTCATATCAGCAGCAGAAAAAATTAAAGAATATAATATAGATGCTTTAATCATTCCGACGGGGACATATCGCTATATTAAAGCTTTGTTAGACACGCCGTTAAAGGACAGTAAGGCAGCAGTACATGTTATCTTCCATGGCATTGGCAAGGGAGAGATGGATCGCTTTATTAAGCAAGCTCATCGTGCTAATGCGTATAGAAACGTGTACCTCGATGTTATCTCTTTGCGCGATGACATGTTGCGCCCTGATTTACCGAGAGTTCGTAAAATCTTGCCTCCTGTGTTCATGCCATCTAGTGAATTGAGTGGAGAACAAAAGAATAGTGATACGCAAGGTAATGTTAATATAGAAGACCAAAAAGTTCCGAATTCTACAACTTGTATAGGTACTAATTTGGAAACCTCTAAATCAGCAAATAAACCGATAAAATTGGGTTTCTTTGGTCAGTTTAGAAAAGAGAAAAATATTGAGCGCTTTATAGATGCCTTTGTATCGCTGAATTATGATGATTCGGTACAACTCGTCGTTCAAGGGGCAACGGTAAAGCCTGAAGATGGGGCTTTATTTGAGTCTATCATCAAGAAATATAGCCAGTATAATAATATTAAGTTCATCCATGCCAGTCTGATTGGAAAAGACTGGGATACAGCCTTATTGAGTGTAGATGCTTTATTATTGCCCTATGGAGCAGAGCGATATCGCTATCACTGGGCGGCTATGTTGTTCACTGCTATTGGCTTTCACAAGCCTGTTCTTATATCTCCAGAGATTAATCCTGAGGTATTAGAGCAGTATTCTATTGGGGAATTTTTAAATTTAGATGATGTACATTCCATCAGACAGGGGATTCAAGAGTTTGTAGAGAATTTACAGCATCATAAAGAGCAATATAATCAGGGGTTAATAGATGCAAATGAGGACTACAGTCACCGTGCATTAATTCAATCCATCATACATGTATAAGGGGTACTATGTAAGGTTTGTAGTTTATATGTAAGGGAGATTTATATGGGGGTATTATCAAGTGTAAGATTAGAATCATGGATTGCCATTATGATTACGTTGATGGCATGCTTTACAAGGCTATCCATGGCAGCTGGTCAAGTATTTTATGTTATTGCTATTTTGTTAAGTATTTTCTATATTTGGAAACATAGGCATGACCTATATATTCCATCCTATGTTAAAAAATATAGTAAAACATTTGCTCTAATGTTGTTATTGTTATTACCTTCCGCAGTATTAACGAACAATATAGCTGTAGGATTACCTGAATTTATCAATGTTTGGTTGTGGCGGATTCCTGTGTTTTTTGTTATCGCTCTGTGTATTCGTGATAAGAAAACATTATTTACGATGCTTGCCGTATTTTTTGTGGATTTTGGTATCGATAATTTAGTAGCCTTTTATCAACATGTTTCAGGAATGACCGATAGAGGATGGGGATTTGGTAGTAGTGTGTTGACCATATCGGGCCTCATGGTTATGCTAGTGCCTATTTTCTGCGTCATTTTATTAGATTCAGCCTTTCCTAACTATGTGAAAGTATCTGCTTTATGGGCACTAGGCTGTGTTGGCTTTGGTATGTATGGCAATCAAAGTAGAGGATCTTGGCTTTTTAGTATGATTATGGTGCCTATCGTATCCTTACCATATATATTAAAACGATTCATTTATGTAGTCGTTGTTCTTGCTGCATTAGGTGGAGTTGTATGGGGATTTAGTACACAACCACAATATGTAGCTAGGTTTGAGTCCATTACGAATACGACTACAGATGGTTCCAACCTAGGCCGCTTTGATGTGTGGACATCGTCTATTAATATGTTTAAAGACCATCCTGTGACAGGTGTAGGTATAGGTCAATGGCGTACTATATATGAAGCATCCTATCGATTACCAACGGAAAATCAACATTTATATCATGCACACAATAATTTTATTCAACTTCTTGGTGAAGTAGGCCTTTTAGGTTTATTAGGGGTTCTCATCTTTTATGGATCTATTATTATTGATAATTTTGTGGTTTGGTTTAAGAAGCGAGATCCTTATAGTCTCTGTGCTATGATTGCTGTTATTTGTTATGTATTTGTATTTGGTCAAATAGAATATACTTTAGATAATTCATCAGGAATGCGCATTATGTATTTTATGTTAGCTACGATGCTTCAATTACGGGATAATTGATAATCATATAGCGGTATTGAAAAACATTTAACTACCATTTAATAGACAATTAAGTAGGATTCAAATAGACTTAAAGAATAAATAACTACATAAAAGATAGGTGAAATCTATGTTTTTTTATAGTTTTACATATTTAAATATGATACAATATATGTAAATATTGGTACATTGTATTCGTATGATAGAGAGGTTGTTTTCTTAATATTTTGAGATTGAGAAAACAACCTTTTCTTATAATTTGGGGTATTAGTATGAATAGTTCTATCTGTAATAACAATAATAAAAAGTTATTTATTAGTAAGCTCATAGTGCTTATAGCAGATTATATTGCTATTGTTTTGGGGACATTAGCAGCTTATTATTTGCGTTTAAACTTATCAATTTTACCGGTAAGTTCAAATTTTAAGGTAGAAGAAATTTACGTATATGGTGTTGTACCTATCGTATTTTTAACTATATTGTTGCTTAATAATGCCTATTCTGTGGTAACACCTTATTGGGATACGATGAAAAATTTATTCCGTAGCATTACGATCGGTGTTGTTGTATCTATTGTTCTCATGTACACAGGACATGTCATTAATGATGTGTCTCGTTTATTTGTTGCCTTTGCTTATATATGTATGCTCGTATTTATCTTTAGTGAGCGTTTTATTGTAGGAAAATTACTTTCAAAAGCAGGATATTTAACAATTCCGATTCTTCTCGTTGGGGCGGGAAAGACAGCGGAACTTGTACAGAGATCATTAGAGCGTATGCCGATTACTACCTATAAGATTATTGGTTATGTAGATGATAATCCTAAATCATCCTCCATCGCTAAAGAATATCCATGCCTTGGGGCCTTTAAAGATGTAGAAAGAGTTATTAAAGATACAGGAGTTCAAACTGTACTTATTTGTGCTCCCGGACTTGAGTCTAAAAGATTAGTATCCTTGATTAATCAATTACAATTATTGGTAAAACGAGTAGCATTTGTACCTGAATTATTTGGTTTACCTACTAGTAATATCAGTGCTCGTGGCATGATGGAAGAACAAGCCGTCATATTGCGTGTACAAAATAACCTAGCGCGCAAGTCTAACCGTATTTTTAAACGTATTTTTGATATTGTAGCTACCGTATGTGGCGGTATTTTGATTTTACCGATTCTCGCTATCATTGCCATATTGATTTACTTGGACTCTCCAGGACCTATCGTATTTGGACATAAACGTGTTGGTCAAGGTGGGAAATCATTTTCTTGTTATAAATTCCGATCCATGGTGCCAAATGCACAAGAGGCTTTGGAGCAATATCTAAAAGATAACCCAGCTGCTCGTGAAGAATGGGAACGAGATTTTAAATTGAAAGATGATCCTCGCGTTACAAGAATTGGAAAATTCCTTCGAAAAACAAGTCTTGATGAATTGCCGCAGTTATGGAATGTTCTAGTTGGAGACATGAGCCTCGTAGGGCCAAGACCTATTGTTCGAGATGAAATTGTGAAATATGGCGATTATATTAATGACTTTTACCTTGTACCACCAGGGATTACTGGTGTTTGGCAAGTCAGTGGTCGCAGTGATACCACCTATGAAGAACGGGTGTTAATGGACTCTTGGTATGTTCACAACTGGTCCGTGTGGATCGATATTGTATATCTGTTGAAAACTGTGTTGGCTGTTGCTAAATCGAAAGGGGCCTATTAATGAAATACGATTATTTAGTAGTTGGGGCAGGCC
>OGKM01000693.1_pt1 | contig 13591 bp, 10 predicted proteins | sample 1572501 | NCBI WGS metagenome assembly OGKM01 (sample SAMEA2582154, study PRJEB24529) | metagenome | biome: Human gut stool | place: China | collected 2011
GTTCAAGAATCTTCTCTCGGTGCTGGCAAGAGCGCAGCTTCTGCTCTGCTTTGGCTTTTTCGTTGTGGAGGTAGGCTAGGTCTGTTTTCGGTTGGGTCATGGCATCACGCTCCTTCTTATTATGATTTATCGTTGCTCTACAATATAAATAGTTGAACTAATATCTGTATTATTATAGAAATATGCTCCACTTCTATCGCTATATCGAAGTATTGCCAAATCTTTGCCATCGTGAAGTTCTTTAGATGCTCGCACAAACCAAATCAACTTCAAGTTGTTTTTTTGCAAAAAATCATCCAATAGACTTTTCCGAATGACTACTCCGGATTCTTCTTGGGATATTTTCAAGTCGAATGCCGCAATTCTTTTGCTTGAATCGTAGTACAAGCCATCTATGTCCTCCTGATGAAGATTAAGTTGTTCGATTAGCATTGGGCATGGAACATTCATCGAAAGTGTACAATCCTTTGAAGCATCGTATTCACTTTCCCAAACAAGATTCATACTCGCATGTATAATTTCACCAATTTGTTTCAAGACTGGTTTTCTAACAATCTCCTTCTTAAAAAGATGTTGATTCAATTCCTGATCTGAAAATACTTGATTGGAATCCGCATCAAGTGATTTCAGATATTGTTCCAAAAATTCAACGTTTAAAACCTCCTGTTCTACCTCTTTTTCTTCTGGCATGTTAAGAACCACACCTGATTCTACTGAACTACTCTTATTGAGCAAATCACAACTAGGTGACCACGGATATTCTCGATTGAATACAGAGTACGATTGCGGATCAAGCCCTATACCCTTTGAACTACTAAAGTCAACTCTATCTGTAGCTGCGACTTGGAACTGCTCAAACTGTTCTTCTGTAACGAAGTAAGCGTATAACCAACTCCAAGTCAGGAGCCTTTCAGCTTTCAACTGCTCTCTTCCTGAACATATATAATTGCTCAGCCTAATCCATTGAGTTCCGTTAGAATCAGAAAGAATCAATGCCTTTGGCATTTCCGCAAAGAAAATGCCATCAGAATCCAACCATTCAGATACACTATCTATATTTGAAACGTCAACCTTCAAATGCTCATCACGAGTAGCTTTTTTCAACTCGCTTATCTCATCAAATATAGGAATTTCATCGGATTTCGTTAGTTTGAAATTTAAGGTCGGATCAAAATCCCGAACGAACGGTTCCCAGGGACCTTCAAATTTTGGTGTTTCAGAATAATCTGTATCAATGTCACACTGGTCAGAAACTCTTGCCAGAATATTGTGCATTGCAATCCATTGATATTTTTTTCCTATACGTTCAACCTTTTTTGTTTCGCTTCTATCATATCCCCAATAGTTGTTGCCCTTATCAAGTTCATTAGTATAGCCCAAATCATTAATAATAAAGGACATTGCCTGCTTGTACATTTCGTCTTCATCGACATCAAAGTATTTTAATGCACTTTGAAAAACATAGCGTCCAAAATCACCATACATACCATGTCCTTCAAACGACATGGAACTTTTGATTTGCCACAGTCCACCATCGTATTTCTTATTAATGTAATCTTCATCGATTTGTTCAATAGGAAATGATTTATATGGTGGAATGATTTTTTCATGGACAATGCAACCGTTGTAGTCTGGATTCTCCCATAAAAAGCGTTCGATTATTAATCTTGCATAGTCACGAAGTAAGATGTCAGGATAAACAGTTTCTTGGTCAAAAATTGTTGAGTATACATACTCTGCTAAAATAAGATACGCTTGATTCTTCTCTTTAATACGTTTGCAACAAGTTCCGAATACAACACCATATAAACGCTCTAAGATATATGGATCATTGACTCCTGCAAAAGCCTTCAACAGCACAATGCATAAATCAAATTTATTTCGAAGAATTTCAATCATCGCCTGCGATGTATAATCGCGAAGGATACGATTAGACGAACTAAGCAACCATCCACAAAGAATAAGCAACTTCCGAGCCTGTTCCTTATTCATCTGAAGACTTTTTCCCGAACTATACATCCGCAAGAGTTGTACGAGTCGATTTGAATCATCATAAAAAATCCCATTGATATACTTTGTCCAATAATAGTCTCGTTCGCTAAGCGCATATCCCATTAAAAGCGTGTGCAAAAAATCCGCATTTAGAGGATGACAGCTTTTCACGCTATTTCCAATAAGAACATTCCAAAAATCCGTCCGAGATACATTGTATTTTTTCGCAGCAGCTAGAAAAACCTTGTTGGAAATATATTTTTTCTCACGCCAAACAAACGATCGTATGTAGGTTCTAACAACAAAATCCTTCTCAAAACTTTCAGGCAGATCATCAATCACATCGATACATTCGTTTCCAAATTCTTGAGCATAAAAAGAACAACACGTTACAAAAATATCGCAGTTGCTTAGATTCACATGGTTATCTTTTAGTTGCAGAATTTCTTCGCATAAAATCTTGCGAATCAATGTGTCAGATATATTTTGAGAAAATAAACTCTTTGCGAAAAAATAATCATTCATTTGATCGTAGGAAAAAAAGTACCGTTCCTGACCAGAGACTAGATTTGTATGCATGAGATTTTCTTTTTCCAATAATGCCATAAATGGCCTTACCGGAAAACCATTTAATTTCCAGAATCGCATATTTGCAAGGTCGGATTCCATAATACTTTTTTCTTTTTTATCAAAGATCAATGTCGAAATCTCATCAACAAGAGATTGAACGAGATTGTCCCCCTCAGTTAATCCCATGAGATTATACCGCTTTATTAATATTGGGAAAATATTTTTGTTTACATTTTCCACTAATCTATCATATAAAACCGGAAGACTCGCTTCGTCATTTCTGTACGTTTTACAATACAAAGTCAGGAATAGGGGATTTTCCATTTCTGCTTCAAAATATTCATACAAAGTAAACGGAATTTTGTAGTAGTTAAAGAATACCATCGATGCCTCTAATCCGATGGATTCAAAACCAGAATGCAAAATCTTATAAACATTTTTATCTTTTGAGATGAGATTGTCTGGTACGAGCGAATTCTCATATTCTGTTCGATAAGTGATTGCTAATTTTATGCGGGTACATTTTTCTACCTTTTGTAAAAGAGAGCATAGACCAGTTTTCCAAAGTCCATAATTAACCGTTTCATTCAATGCATCTATACACAATAAGACATAAGCATCCTGCTCTCTACCCATCGATTCTAGTATGCTTATAAACTCATCAAACGAATAGTTCAACTCACAGTCTTGTAATAATTGATCGAGAATTGGCAAATCTGAATAGCAATTTCCAGCTAAGAGTAAAATCGCAGGCTGATTATTCTTCATTAGTGATTGAACTTCAGCCGCTAGCATATGCGACTTTCCAATTCCCGCATTGCCAGAAATAAAAAGTTCCTTTGCGGTGATAAGGCGACCTTCATCAGCGGTTAGAGATAGGTAATTGGACAAATCGAGCAATTCATAAAGCGTATCAATTTCAACTTGAAGCTTATTATATTCTTCTTCAGCTTGCGAGCGCCCCCACTCTTCTTTATCAATTTTTCTTCGTTCAAGAAGGGAGCGAGTTCGGGAAAGCCGATCTGTCTTTTGGCTAATTTCTAAATTTATTTTTTTCACATCTTCAGCTATAGAAGATTGTAAACGCTGATGCCATTCAAGTGCATATTCGAGTGTTCCACTATCAATATCTTCAAAAGACAAAACCATTGTCTTGATTTCTTTGAGATAATCAACATGATTTTCTGTATGGTCTTCCATATAAGCGATTTTTTGAAGTAACTTTTCTTTCTTTCTATTGATATATTGAATTGCATTTTGATTTCTAGCAAAAAGAGAAAGTTTTTTTGAGGTTTCTGTTTCAACATTGAATTCTCGGTTGAATCGTTCTCCTAGAGTGTTAAATGATTTTTCATCATGGGCAATGATCCAATCAAAAGTAATAACATTAACACCAAAATAATAATTCGCTAAATACGGATATTTTCTTACTATATCTAAGATTTCCTCATTCGTTATCAGCTCAATAGAAATTTCACTTTTATTAAGTAACTCTACAATCTTTGCATAACTTTTGCCAGAGGCTGTTATCGCCTTATTACAATACAGAACAACATGATTTATCTTTCCGGCATAGTATTCAACAACATTTTCCATTGAGTGATATATTTGGCTGTAGTCTACATTCTTATCAAAAAACTTTGCTTGATAGCCAATATAACGATTTGTATCCTCATCAAATATTGGTTCCGATTCAATACCCGGTTGGTTCGGATCCGAATGCAAATGTGTCATCAGCTTATTTGATTTCAGAAATTCATTAGCAAAAAGTTGTCGGCACAGATTTTCAAACTTAGTGCGAAGTCCGTCAGGGCCATTATTGTATAATGAGAAGTTATCCCAGTTGATTTCAACAGCCATTGTGTTTCCTTTCCTTGATTTTGCCAAATCGATTGTTATGCTTTGTCTAATTATAACATACTTGTTTCAAACATTTCCATAATTTGATGCATCGTTTCTCTATCGATAGAACGAATTATTTTCTCTTTTCTGTATGTTCTGTCAATAGTGACTTATTGTCTGTAGACGCATTGTCTTCAAAGCGACATAATTGTTTTGGAGGGAGTTAAAGTGCTATGAGTTTGATTCATATTTTTGCTGTTAACCTTCGTTTTTATCGTACTGAAGCAGGACTTTCTCAAGAAAAATTAGCCGAGTTGGCTGGTTTGCACCGAACTTACATTAGTGCGATTGAAAGAGAACGCCGAAACATCTCTATTGAAAATATCGAAAACATCGCAAATGCTTTAAACATTGATGCTTATAGATTATTAAAACCACTTGAAAGCTGAAAGGGTGTATGCAGCATGGGGAGAAATATAGACAATCGAAACTCAAAAGTCACTGAATATCTGGACAAACTGTATTTGTTGGCATCAAACAATGCTCCTTCAACAGGTAATATGCCATATGAATCATCACTAACAGCTATATTCGATTCAAAAACCATGAGTTATCGTGAGATTATACTTGTTGCTTTAGTCGGTCGAATGCTCGATGACTCTTTTCGAGCCTATTCTCATTTCTACGGATGTAAACCTCGTGCTATTTTTGAAGGTCCTATAAAAGATTTTTGTAATGCAAAGGGCTTTCCTCACACAAAATCCGGGCCTTTAAATATTGCCAAAGCATCCAATATTAACGAAGCATGGGCTTCACAACGTGATCCAAAAATAGATGCAGATTTCGTTGTTGATTTGATAAAACTCATTGATTCTAAGGACGATGCGTTCCGAACGAATCTTGGGGTTGATTTGATGCGAAAATATATTTCATCAGCTCAACACATTCAGTCTTTGACGGTTGAATTCACTCCCTCAACGAATCCGATTCATTTGGAAGGACTGTGCAGAAAAATGATAGATGGAGCACCCGACTCAGGGAATACTCCACAACGCATTTTTGGCTTTCTGTTAGAGTCCTATCACACATCAATTCATACAGGAATCATCGTAAGTGGTGCAGATGATAGTGCTTCTGCAACTAGCACGACCAGTAAAAAGCCTGGTGACATTAATGAAGAAGGAGCTGACGGTTCTATTTACAGAGTGTATGAAGTTACTGTGAAGCCGTTTGATCTCTCGCGTATTATTGATTCGTACGACTGTATCAAAAAATACAATGATGAGAAACACACACACATTAATGAGATCGTCGTTGTTTGTCGAAAAAGAGATTGTCCTTCGGATATAAAACACAGCCCGTACCATTTTTGCCTTGGAACATATGAATATCAAGACGTAATTTACTATTACTGGGACATCTACGAATGGATATCTTACATGTTGCAGCATATGATTCCTGCTGCGCGAGAAAATTTTTATAGTCGCCTTAACAGCTATGTCAACGATACAAATACGCATGAAGCTGTGAAAGTGCTTTGGAATGCACTTCATCAAAATAACTCTTAACAAAAAACAGACGAAAGCCAACACTTTCGTCTGTTTTTTCATTGGTATTCTTTCAAATATTGGATTGTTGCGTTTGCAACAACTTCCGCTAATTTGCTTGGCACTGCATTTCCAATTTGCGTATAGATTCTACCTTTGTTTCCGCAGAAAATATAGTCATCAGGGAAAGTCTGAATCCTAATAGCCTCATTAATGGTAATTCTTCGTAGCCGTTTAGGAGCTTCTCGAAATTCAGGCGTGATAGTTCCATTTAAAAGGCCACGATGGTAACTTACCACCCAATCCTCATTAGCATCGCCATATAAATATTCTTCGTCGAGAAATGGTGTTTTATTGCCACCCATTGATGCAGGAAGTGTGTTTGCATAATCATCAATATTAATTGGACGGCCTTGACCATTAAAATACATTCCGGCATACGGTGACTTCCGCATAATAGGATTGGTTGCAAACGTAATTTTCGCCGTGCATGTATTTGGATTTTTTTCTGTTCCTGCTGGGCCGAGTGACTTTAACAAGGCCCGAATCGTTGGCGCTTCAGTCTTTTGCTGTTCTAGCAGATCGTTCATGTGATACTCAAAAAAAACATCTTGATTGTTTTTTATTCCAATGAAAAAGACCCTTTCTCTTTTTTGAGATACACCATATTCTGTTGCGTTTAAAATAAATGGGCTACAATGATATCCAAGCCTGCTAGCTCGTTCAAGGTATTTTTTTCTTACCGGCTCCCATTTATCTAAAAAGCCGAGTGCCTTTACATTTTCCATAACAAATGCTCTCGGCTTAACTCGTTCCACAACATCCAAAAAAGTAAAAATCAATTTACTTCTAGCATCGTCCGGGTCCATTTTGCCTGCAACTGAAAATCCCTGGCAGGGAGGACCGCCAAACACGAGATCAGTTCCCTCATAATTGTTCATCTTTTCGATGACATTATTGATATCATCATTGACTATAGTCCTACCTGGATGATTAGCTTTATATGTTTCAGCAGCTTCCTTCATGAGCTCATTAGCGAAAATCACATTGACACCAGCTTTTTCAAAGCCGATGTCCATTCCGCCTGCACCTGTAAACAAGGAAACAGCCGTTAATGCTTGGTTCATGTCAATCTCCTAATACGATTTGAAGTGTTTCAAAACTCCTAATAGTATAACACAGATTTTGTCTTCATTCAATTTCAAGTTGATTGAATTATGTAATTGGCCAAAGCATCACTCTGACACTTTGACCGCTGCGCTCCATTCTACCATAGCAGAGGGGCTTACGCTCAGGACAGCAGTGCAGGCTCAATCAGCACCGCCGCATTCCTGACCTGATACGTCACACCGCCGGCTTCTCCCTTTGCCTTGCGGCAACACACCTCCGGGTGCTGCGCTGCAAGGGCATCAAGCTGCTTCTGCAAGGCGGGATTCAGCGTAAATACGCTGCTTGTCCCGTCCTCGCTGGCGTAGATCATGGTTTCCAGCTTAAACATTGTCATCTGGCTCGACAAAATCTTCCTTCCTCCATTCCTTGTCCTGCTCGATGTCCTGCATCAGGAGCAGCATATTGGTGTAGCACTCCATCTCGGCACGGACGAAGTAGAACATCTGGTCATACCAGTCTGCCAGCGTTTCGTCCTCCAGCTTCCGGCAGAAGTCATACACCAGCCTGTTCTGGTCGGGGTCAACCGTCAGCCCGGCAACTCCGTACAGCCGCTTGCGGGTCAGTTCCAGATCGGCGCAGCCATAGGTGTAGAGCAGCTTCTTTTCTTCAAACGTCAGTTTCATAGGCTTGTACCTCCGTAATAAAAAAGGGCCTGCCCTGTGCAGACCCGATGTAGCAAAAAAACCGCCGTGCATTGTGCAAGGCGGTCTTGAACTCAGGATTGGAGAAAATCCCGGAGTTCCTCAGCGAAAAAGGAGATTTTTGCGATAGCAGCTATCGCTATGTAAGGCAGGACGAAAACCACAAATGCGGTAATCAGCATTTTCAGGACTTCGCCGCCGTCTGCCAGCTTCATGATCCAGCTTGCCAGAGCCACGAAGAAGAACAGCCCCGCCAGCAGATTCGTCAGGATCGTGGAGAAGGTCGTGAGGAAGATGCCCACCCACTGCGCCAGAATCAGCAGTAAAAGCAGCGGAAAAAGGGCAAGTTTCAGCATCCATTTCAGCACAGCCATCGTGGGCACCTCCTTATACAAAAATCAGCTCGGTCTTGATGATCTCCTCGGCACGGTTGCGGATGCTGTTCATCCGGCGCACCCATTCCAGTTGATTTTCGGCTTTCAAGGCTTCGGTCACGCCCTCGGCTTCCTGCATCTGCCGGATGATTAGGGCAAGCTGTTCTTCGGCCTGTTTGTCCAGCTTGGCAAGGTAGCTACCCAGCTCCCCGGACAGGAGCAGTTGATTGTACCGGATGGGATGATGTTCTTTCAGATACCTTTTATGTAAGCGGCCCCACCGCCCGGTGGGGTGCTGCTCTGTTGGGGCTGCTGCGGTCAGGTTCGGCAGATAGTGGTCGTTGACAAGGGTGTAGTCCAGACCGTTGGCGTTGTCATGGATAGAATTTTTCATGGTAGTCATGCTGCATTGTCCTCCTTTGGTTTCGGCGTTGGGACTGCTTCTGGGTCAGGTTTTGGATTTCCTTTTTTCTTGTGATAGAATTCCAAGGTTTTCCTGTTGTGGTTAATTCTCCTGCACTCATCGGAACAAAATTCCTGCTGGCTGTGTGTAGGCCAGTAGGAGTGACCGCATACGGCACAGGCACGTTGCCGGTAGTAATGACCTCCTCTCTCGGCTTCTCTAGCCGCTTCCTTTTGCTCCTGTCTTGCCTGATTCCAGCAGTCTCTTGAACAGAAAATCTGTCGGTTGCTCGTAGGTGTAAACATCTTCCCGCAGTGCGGACACGTTTTGGTTTTAATGATCTCGCCACCGTTTTCAGCGATTTTCTTTGCCTTTCGCTTTTCTCGGTAGGCTTTTTCACGTTTGCGCTGTTTTTCCATGCGCTGCCGTTCTTCCTGCTCTTTCTGCACTTTCAGTTCGGCAAGTTCTTCCTCGGTATAAGCAATATCGACTTGGCCGACATAGTTGAAATAAATGTCAACCTTTTGTGTGCGGGCATTGCCTGCACCCTCGGCTTCATAAACAACGATTTTATCGACAAGTTCGTTAAACATTGAATCGGAGATTTCTGTTGGATTTTTGCACTTGCGAATCAGCGAAATGAAATGCCGAATATCAGCGGAACTTGATTTATCTTCGGCAATTTCGGATTTCATCGTTTCCATCTGCGATTCCAATTCTGCCTGCTCGCTATCATACTGTGCCATCAGCTGCTTGTACTGTCGTTCGGGCAACAGTCCAGCTATAAGATTTTCGTACAGGCTACGAATAAGGGCAGAAAGCTCATCATAGCGTTTTTGACAACGTTTCAATTCCGATTGGTTCTGCTTCGGCTTTTCTTCACGTTTCTCTTTCCAAAGTGATTGCAGTTCCAAAGCGAAGGTTTCTTCATCTTTTAGAACAAACCTCGAAAAGCGTTTGACCGATGCCAATATCAGGGCTTCAACATTATCGGCACTGATTGAGTGGGCAGTACAGCCATTCACCCGACTTGCATATCCACCACAACGATAAGAATATTGAGTAGACCCATCCTTTTTACTGTAGTGTGTTTGCAAGGTCAATCTTCTGCCGCAGTCGGCACAATACAGATACCCGCTTAAACGGTTGGTGTGCGTTCCCCAAGCAGAAGCACGATTCACTCGGCATCTGCGTTTCTGAACACTATCCCAAAGTTCTTGCGATATAATCGGTTCATGCGTGTTCTGGAAAACGTACTGTTCATCTTCATCTGTTTCTTTTCTCTTGTGAAGTTTGAAATTTGTACTTACAGATTTTCGTAAAACAGTGTGTCCCAGATATTCCTGCCGACCTAAAATTGTTCTTACGGAGGAGGTGCCCCACAGGTACGGACCAGAGAACTTTATCCCGTTGTACTGCTCCGGGTGATATTTCTTTGCGTATGCAGCAGGAATCAGGACTTTTTCCTCTGTCAACAGTTCTGCGATTGTCCGTGGGCTTTTTCCTTCGTTCGCAAGAAGAAAAATGCGCTTTACGACTTCGGATGCCACCGGATCAACAACAAGTGTCTGCTTGTCGTTTGGCAAACGGTTATATCCATACGGAATAGAGCCGCTGCAACGTTTTCCATCTTTCATCCGGGCATCGAACACAGCCTTGATTTTATTGCTCGTGTCTTTGGCATACCATTCGTTCATAATATTCAAAAACGGAGCAAAATCATTGTCTGAAGCATTGTTGCTGTCGATGCTGTTGTTGATTGCAAGGAATCGGACGTTTTTCTGTTGGAACAGAACTTCCGTATAAAAACCGACTTGCAGATAATTTCGTCCTAAGCGGCTCATGTCCTTAACAATCAGCGTTTCGACATTTCCTGCTTCTACTTCTTTTATCAGCGATTGAAAGCCGGGACGATTGAAATTCACACCTGAAAAGCCATCATCTGTAAAATGTCGGATGTTCTTGAAGCCGTTCTTTTTGGCGTAATCTTCCAGATATTTCTTTTGGTTGGTGATGGAATTCGATTCACCAGCAAGATCATCATCTCTTGACAAACGCTCATAGAGTGCGGTGATTTTTGGTTCTTTAGGCATTTGTTCTACCTCCTTTCTTATGGAATCTTTCAATTTAGGACAATCAAGTTTATCGTCCTATTAAAGTATAGCCCTCCGGGGCAAGCTCAATGGCCGTGGTCGTCTCACCAAAGGTGGATGCCCAGCAGTCGAAGTGCGTCAGCTTTTTCTGCTGCAAGGTGCTGTACTGGAGGTACCGCATGACCGTGTACAACTCGGTCATGGAGTTGCTCACCGGGGTGCCGGTAGCGAACACCACGCCACGCCCGCCGGTGATCTCGTCCAGATAGCGGCACTTGCCGAACATATCGCTGGATTTCTGCGCTTCGCTGGTGGATAATCCAGCGACATTCCGCATTTTTGTGGTCAAAAAGAGGTTCTTGTAAAAATGGCTCTCGTCCACAAAAAGCCTGTCAACACCCAGTTGCTCAAAGGTAATTACATCGTCCTTGCGCTCATCGGAGCGCAGTTTTTCCAGCTTGGTTTCCAGCGTTTTGCGGGTCTTTTCCATCTGTTTGATGGAGAAATTCTCGCCTGCGTGGGCTTTCAGTTCGTTGATGGCGGCAAGCGTTTCATCAATTTGTTCTTGAATGATACGTTCCTGCCGCTCAAAGGACAGCGGGATGCGCTCAAACTGGCTATGCCCGATGATGACGGCATCGTAGTCCCCGGTGGCGATGCGGGCACAGAATTTTTTGCGGTTGGCAGTCTCAAAGTCCTTGCGCCGTGCTACCAGCAGCTTGGCATTGGGGTAGAGGTTCAGAAACTCGCTTGCCCACTGCTCCGTCAAATGGTTGGGCACTACGAAAAGGCTTTTCTGGCACAGCCCCAGCCGTTTTGCTTCCATGGCGGATGCCGCCATTTCGTAGGTTTTGCCTGCGCCAACTTCGTGCGCAAGCAGCGTATTACCGCCATAAAGCACATGAGCGATGGCGTTGCGCTGGTGCTCTCGGAGGGTGATCTCCGGGTTCATACCGACAAAATGGATGTGGGAGCCATCGTATTCACGGGGTCTGGTGCTGTTGAACAACTAATTGTACTGTTTTACCAGCGCAATGCGCCGCTGGGGGTCTTGCCAGACCCAGTTGGCAAAAGCATCCTTGATGACCTGCTGTTTCTGTTGCGCCAGCATGGTCTCCCGCTTGTTCAGCACACGCTTGGGCTTGCCCTCGGCATCCTCGATGGTGTCATAGATGCGGACATCTTTCAGGTTCAGAGTTTCTTCCAGAATCTTATAAGCGTTGGCACGGGACGTGCCGTAGGTCTCGGAGGAGATAATATCGCCCTGCCCGGTGGCAGTTTTGCCCTCCACGCGCCATTCTGCGGTATAAGGAGAATAACGCACCTTGACTGCATGGCGCAGATAGTAGGGAATCTGGAAAGTCTCGGTCATAAACTTTTGAATGATTTCAGGTGCAAGCCATGTGGCACCCAGCCGCACATCAATTTCAGATGCTTCCAGTTCTCTGGGCTGTGCCTTAATCAGCGCATCCACATTGACCGCAAATTCCGGGTTGGTCTCGGCGGCAAGCTGCGCCATCCGCAGCTTTGCCCGGACATCGCCGGACAGGTACTCGTCTGCCATCTGCCAGCCTGCTTCCGGGTCGGTGGGGTCGGCGGCAGGGTCTTTGAAAATCACACCGGAAAGTTCGGTGGTAATGCGCCCGTACTCACCGGGAGTGCCCAGCAGTTCTGCCATATAGGGCAAGTCCACTTTGCCATGCTCACCAATAGATACCGCCAACGCTTCGCTGGGGGTATCCACGCTGGTGACGGTGCGCTCCGGGCGAATGGTGCGCTTCGTGAACATCGCTGCCTTGGATTTAAGCTGCCCCTGCTCGTCCAGATTTTCCAACGAACAGAGCAGATAGTAGGAAGAATCCTGCTCAAACAGCCGCCCGTTTTTGCGGTCGTTCAACAGACCGTACTTTGCGGTAAAGGCATCGTAGGCGGCGTTCAGCTTTGCCTGTGTCTCCTTAATGTCCTCGTCCGAGAAGTCGTTCAACTGCTGGTCGATCAGGTCATTGACGATTTGCCGCAGCTCTACCATGCCGGTGACACGCCCCTTGGCGGTGTCGGACAGTTCCACCTGTGTCATCACGGAATTTTCCCGGTAGAACACTTCGCCGTCCACCACGGTGTAGCTGAAATTCTTCACATCCGGGTCGGCAGGCAGGGTGCGCCGGGCGGTTTCTTCCTCGGCAATGTCGGGAGCATCCACCTCGGCGGCAGTGTACTGTCCCTCGATGTGCTGTACCGCCTCGGCAAGCTGGTCTGCAAGCACCGCACCCTCTATGGGGCGCACAGTACATTCTTCCTTGCCGTACTGAGTGCTTTCCATCGTCAGTTCACCTAGAACCATCTCCGGGTGGTCTACGAAATACTGATTGATGGCAAAGCCATCTTCCGTTTTGCCCAACTGCACCCAGTCCGGCTCATGGTCAATAGGGCGGTCACGCTTTTGCAGGAAGATAATATCCGAAACAACATCCGTACCAGCGTTAGCACGGAACGCATTATTCGGCAGACGGATAGCACCCAGCAAATCGGCACGTTCTGCCATGTGCTTGCGGGCGGTGCTGTCCTTGCTGTCCATGGTGTAACGGCTGGTGACGAACGCCACCACGCCGCCCGGACGCACTTGGTCGATGGCCTTGGCGAAAAAGTAGTTGTGGATGCTGAAATTCAGCTTGTCATAGGCTTTATCTCGAACCTGATACTGGCCGAAAGGCACATTACCAATGGCAAGGTCATAGAAATCTCGCCTGTCGGTGGTCTCAAACCCGGCCACGGTGATGTCGGCCTTGGGGTAGAGCTGCTTTGCAATCCGTCCACTGATGGAATCCAGCTCAACGCCATACAGACGGCTGTTTCGCATTTCTTCTGGTAGCATACCGAAGAAATTGCCCACACCGCAGGACGGCTCCAGGATGTTGCCGGTCTCAAAACCCATGCGGCCCACGGTCTCATAGATGGCCCG
>OGKM01000694.1_pt1 | contig 13574 bp, 16 predicted proteins | sample 1572501 | NCBI WGS metagenome assembly OGKM01 (sample SAMEA2582154, study PRJEB24529) | metagenome | biome: Human gut stool | place: China | collected 2011
GGCGGCTACCGCGCTACTTGCGATGCTGGCTGCTGCTGCTGCAACCGAACCAGCCATAGCATAGATACCACTCATCATACCCTCACCGATAGACATACCGGCATTATATCCGCCATTGTATCCGCCGGACATACCGTTATGTGCCGATGCCTTGAGGTTGCTAGACGCGTTAAATACTGCTCCGTTGTGACTCGCTACACCGCTAGTCACACCAGTACCGAATTGTGAACCGGCATTTCTACCATCATGACCTAGTGAGTTAACTGATGCATTAATCATCTGCTTCATCGCATTTGAAGCACCAGTAGCGATGCCTTGTGATGATGTGATACCAGACCCCATACCAGACCCAAATTGTGATCCGTACTGTTGCCCGTTCATTGACATAGTGAGGAACTGGGCAAAAATAGCAAGGTTCATCGCAGAGGCGGCACCAACAGCGACCTGCTGACCTACACCGATACCAAGTGCAATACCAGAGCCAAATTCTGAACCTTTAGCCTGTCCATCGCTGGCCATACCGTCCATTGTAGCGGTTGCGTTTGATTTGAGGGTACTCGCTGCACCTTGCACGACATCGGACCGGCTCAATACACCATCCCCGACACCGGCACCGAGTTCAGCACCTTTTACTTGACCCTCACCAAACAATCCAGCGAGTGCGCCAAGTGATGCATTTTTGAGTACTTCACTTGCGCCCTGTACAGCACCTTGATTCTCAGTCATGCCTTGGGCATACTGACCACTTACTTGTGATCCGCTGTACTTGGCTTCTGTTGGCAAGTTGTTAAACGCTTGCTTAGATGCCTCCGTGACTTCGGATGTTGCCTGTTGGACATCGCCTTTTCCAGATCTAATACCCTCTGCGGTCTTTTGAGGAATTTCGCGACCTTTTACTTCAAAACCTGCATCAGCGAGGGCGCTTCTAAACTCATCACCGATAGCCGTTACCATGTTTTGAATTTCGGGCGGTAACTCTTGGCCTGTAGCTCGAATACCACGGAGGAAGCCTTCCTTGGCCTTATCTCCCGCTTCGGTCCATTTAGTATTGAGTCGTCCTAGTTGTTCATCAGACGAATCTACAAGGGCCTGCGTTTGGTTGGCCATTTTAGGACCAGCCTGTCGCATTTGTTCGATAAGCCCTTGGTCTAGTCCACGTTTAGCGAGTGTTTCGAGATTCTGCGACCACTTATCAACCGCGTCGATGTTCTTCTGCAAGTTGGCAGTCATTTGATCTGCAGATAGGGCTGTCTGCTGTTCGATAGCTTGGAAAGCGTTCTGAACTTCACCTTTAAGATTAGCAAACTCTTGTTGCATCATCTCTACAGCTTTCTTCTGCTCCTCGTTCATAGTCTGCAATGAGTAGATCACACGACCATTCGCATCTTCTGTAGACTTGGCCTTTGTTTCGTTATTCTTAACGATTGTATTCGTTAATTCGTTGTCAGAATCCTCAGTTTTTTTGATGTCGTCCTGGAGCTTCTTGACTTCTTCGTTGTATTTCTTCTTAGCTTCTGTCTTGACACCTTCGCGTATTGTCGACGAAGCAAAGCCGTCTTCCTCTAATTTATTGGTTTTATCGACAACGTTCTGGTACTCTTTCTCGAGTTCCTTCATCTTGTCCTTGATTTCGAGGCGCTTCTTAGCGTTCTCTACCATCTTATCGTTGGCAGCCTCAATCTCAGCCGATGCTTTGGCAATCTCAATCTGCTTACGGATCGCGTCCGTAGTCATGTTGATTGTGCCTGTAGCCTTGTCGTACTGGATGTTTAAGCCCTCAATACGTGAGTTAAGGGTTTCAGCAGCCGACGCAAGTTCTTTCTTCTGAGCTGCAGTCTTATTCTCGACCGCGTTCAATTCGTCAATCTTTTTGACAAGTCGCTCGTTATCCTCTGCTGTGGCTTGGATTTCATTTCTGCGATCCTTATAGGCTTCATTGCCTTTGTTGACGCTTTCGTGTAAGTCGTCAAGGGACTGTTGAAATTCTTTCGCCTTCTCTTTTGCTTTTTTGGTTTCTTCGCTTTCCTGTGTCAGCCATGACACAAGACCTGCGATAGCTCCAATAACCAGGAATACCCCCCCAGATGAAAGAGAAGCTAAAGCCCCGGCTAGTCCGGTAGTAGCTCCTGTTGCTACGAGTGATGTACTAGTTAGAGATACCAAAGAAGTTATAAGCGTACCAATCAAGCTACCGATTCCCTTGATAATCGCAAGTCCTAGCATCGCACCCTTAAAGAGCAATACTGCACCTACAACTCCGGTAAATACCGAGATAAGCGGGTCTAAAACAGGTTTGAGGAAGCCTAATACACTTACTAGCGACTTAACAACTGGAGTGGCACCGCGAATAACACCGATGATAACGTTAAAAGCCCCGTTAATAGCATCTTTGATACTATTTAAGTGCTCGGCTATGCTCTTACCAGTTACAGCCTTACTTAACTTGTCGAACTCAGTAATGACGTTCGCAATACCTTTTGCAATCGCGCTGACAATGTTAGTAAACGATGTTCTGATCCCCTCAGAGTTTTTCTTTGCCATCTCAGCAAAGCCGTTCACTCCTTTGTTTAACTCAATCAGACGCTTACTAAAATCACTAAAGGTTATCTTGCCATCTTGCAAAGCCTTGTAGAGGTCATTCTGTGCTGATGCCCCAGCATAACCAAAAGATTCTGCCGTTTTTTGCAGGGCATAAGACATGGTTTCTTGCAGGGTCTTCCATGATTGCAAGTCAACCTTACCGGATGATAACATCTGGGTATACTGCGTTAAACCGCGAGATGCTTCTTCTGTGGATGCCCCGGACGCGAGAAATGCGTTGTTTAGGGCGATTGTTAACTTAGTAGACTGCTTGAGGTTACCAGTCATTGATGTTAGCTTCTGCGTGGTTGCCACGACTGTATCAAGGGTTGTAGGTAGCCCCTCGATACCCTCAGAAAGCAACTTGGTAGACGCTGCAACATCTTTTGACGAGTGCCCAAAAGCCTTCATGACTTTCGGGAACCGTTGCAAGGTATCGAACCGGTCAATAGCCTTGTCCATTGACTGGCTTATAAGGTCCATAGCAGAGCTTACGGCTTTAAAGGCTACAGCACCGACAGAGAAGTTCTTGATTGCGTCCTTGATTTTCTCAAAGCCTTTAGCACCTTGGCCAGCCTTATCACCGCCAGCCTTGGCATCTTCACCAGCTTTTTTAAAGCCTGTCCCTCCGCCTTTGGCTTCCTCGCCAGAGGCTTTTACTTTGTGACCGGCTTGTTTAAAGCCATCACCGCCAGAGCTAGCTTCATTGCTTGCTGACTTGATCTTTCCAGATGCTTGTTTAAATCCATCTCCCGACCGTTGGGCAAGATCAGAGCTTTCTTTTACTTTCTCCCCGGCTTGTTTAAATCCGTCACCGGAACGCCCAGCAATGTCTGAGCTTTCCTTGATTTTCTCACCAGCTCTTTTAAAACCATTACCAGAGTTTGAAGCAATTTCGGAGCTTTCTTTAATCTTGTCACCGGCACGTCTAAAGCCATTGCTTGACGTTTCAGATAGCTTGGCACCCTCGGCCATACGGTCGCCAGCTCGCTTGAAGCCTTGTCCGGCTCTCAAAGCCTTGTCACCAGTTGCCTGGATACCATCCCCGGCACTTTTGACCCCTTGGCCCGATCTACGGGCTTCGGTTTCCAGTCGTTTTAAGTCGTTCGCTAGTTCTGAAAGTTTCTTGCCATTGACCTGGACGTCAATTACAATCTTTCCATCTGCCATTATTCATCTTCCTCCTTTCCGTCTAATCTATATTTGTTCTGTAACCGGCGCATTTTCGATTTATACTCGCTACTATCATGCTTCGAGGGTTTCCATGACCGTATCTCTACTAATTGAGATACAGCCGTCCCCTCTGGCATGCCATTGAGTAGTGCGATAAATTCGGGCCATGTTAGCCGGCCTTGTGCTTCAAAGAGGTTGATGTTGTACGCTTGCACAAAGCTAGCGTATATCTCTTGCGCGTCTACTTCAAAGTCAATCAAACGAACGTCCTCATCTTCGTCCTTGGCTACCGGCATAGGATTGCCATGTAGGTCATAGACCACGCGCTTCTTTTTGGTTCTCAAAAAATGCTCGTCGATATATTCCCACACGGCCACGATATCCTCTGGGTCGTCCAAGGCTTCGTCCGTCATCATTAAAACCGCTGTACGCATCTTCTCAAGATTGTTCATGACTTCGTTGTCAAACATCTCAAATACATCCAGCACCAGGTCAAAGGAACAGTCCACATCGTAGTGGTGCCCGTTTAATTCAAAGGAGTCCTGTATTGGCTCATTTAATTTCATGAGCTACCCCCTTTTTATTTTTTGCTGGTTTTCTTTGTCTTTTTTGCTTTCGCTTTTTTGACGAAAGATTCAGCAACCGCTCCCGATGCTTTGGCCCGTTCTTGTCCTAGTCGTTCAAGCTCCGCACCTAGCAAGGTATCAACCTCATCAAATGCAGAATCCAAAGCGTCAAGGTCTGGATAACGTTCATAGAGTTTAGCAAAGGTCCCGTCACCGAAAAGCACATCATACTTGATCTCCGTCATTTTCTTCTGCATCTCAAAGGCTTCGTCAATAACTTGCTTGTTAATAACTCCTTCTTTGAGATCGTCAAACTCTCCGTTATTAGAACGCTCAATCAGCTCTAACTGGTACTTGTTAAAGCGTTCTGTGATCTCCTCCTGGAGCGTTGCAAGGCGCGAGATATTTTCTAGTGATGTATCAAATTTGAGTTCAATTTCTCCGATTTTGATAGGGATGTAATTACGTTTTAGTTCGATTGAAATAGACATGATTTTTCCTCCTTTATGCACAAAAAAGAGCGTCCCAAAATGGAACGCTTTTACTTTTACTTATTACCCTACGACTGCAGTAGTTTTAGGAATTGAGTTGTAAGAGATTTTACAAGAGAATTCCTCGTAGTTTGCAGCAGCACCAGATCCAGCCTTGATTGCTGACACGGTAGCGATTCCGACATGTTGATTTTTGCCGTCTGAATCTACCACTTTGTGCCAAACAAGGCGATCATTTCCCAGCTTGTATTTCAAACCAGCGATAAGGGCCATTGCTTCATCTTCCTTGTCATAGGTACCTTTAAATGTGTATGATCCTTTTACAGATGTTACAGTTGTTTCTTCTGTACCGTCACCGTCATAATAAGCGATTGACGTAGTACCTTCATCTGTATCATCTTCGACTTCTTCAATCCATTTAGCAAGCTCTTTGTAAGCTGCCTTTTCTGGTTCCGTTTTTGGATCAGTTACTGGTGCGATAAAATGCCCGCGAAGGGCGTTCTTTTGACGTGCCATATATTACACTCCTTTATTATTCAAAATTGTTAGGTTTGCAGTGATATCCTGCAGATAAATATAAAAACCCTGCTCGTCCCGTTCGTTTAGAGATGGCTGGGTTGTAGTTAAGTTATTAAAAATATATGAGTTGTTTTGACTTGGTAAGTCTAGATCAAACTCGGATAGTGCTTTGTTGATTTCCCAAAGACACTCACTAGCAACAGTCTGATCTTTTACCTTGACTGCGATTTCAAAGATTAGAGTAACGTCCCTAGAGCCGTCCATGTATACACGCTCAATCTTACCGCCTGGAAGTGGATATAAAACCAAGGAATCAAGCTCGCTTAAAAAGTCCAATGTACAATCAAGCGGTAGACCGAGGGTGTTGATAAAATCGCGCAAAACAACGTTAAAATCATTGTTATTTTTCATTTAGTAAACCCCATTGCTTTCAGTCCGACCTCTGCCCATTTGTTACCGTGATTAGCTGATGCCTTTAAGTCCCAGCGTTTACCAGTTCCGGGAGTAGTATACTTGCCAAAGCTAAAACTGCGGTACTTGTTATAAGCACCACCGTAAAACTGAGCGCGTGCGTATGGTGTGTTATAGATGATCTGAGAGCCGTTACCTGCGACATGACCGCTAGATCGTAGCGGGCCATGTAATAGTGGCACATAAGGCTCCATATCTAACAAGGCTTGGTTAGCAATCTCTAACTGTGCTTTTCGCTCAGACGCTTGTGATACTTTCTTAGTAGCCCCGCTCAAATCAATCGTGACATTGATACCCATCACATCACCTCGATTTCGTAGCAAAAGACTTTGCGGTTGAATGGTTCGTAAACAGGAACGATCTTGTTTACGATGTATTCATCATCACCGTCCTTTACAATTGAGTTTCTAAATGACGAATCAATTTCTACGTTGCAATATCGAGGGTAAACAAAGATAACCCCAGGCGCTCTAAATGACGGGTTCTTCTGTCCGGACGGGTTGTTGACTGACCCAGGGCCGTCAAAGTTACGGTCGAAGCGTACTGGACTTAAAAAAATAGGGTAGGAGTATTCATCTTTCCCCCACCCGTCTTTTTTACCCGTAGGCTTCATAATGGTTACTGAATCCACCAGTGTACGTTTATCAATAACGACCATAATCCACCCCGCTATACAAGAATCCAGCCGATTTAAGAGCGTTAAAAGCATCAAGCGATAGATTATACCCCGACGCTGTTTCGGACGCTCTAGAGCCGTTATTTGAGCCGTAGGACACTGATGTGCGTCCTAGTGTGGTACTTGATATTGTCTGCTTATCCTCAGCCGTTAAAATGCCCGTACTGTCCAAATACTGGATCTGGTAAGCCGTGGCAATTTTAACTGCTTTCTTTCTAAATTTATGATCCTTGTCAAAATCGTGGAAGTCATAATAATGCCGGATAAAGAGATTAATAGCAAGCTCCGCCCGTTTCAGCAGCTCTTCAAACTCGCTCGTACTGTCAAAACCTAACTCATGGTATTCATCGATTGTTAAGTATGCCATGATACCTCCTATTAAGAGGTCACCTCTTGGGCCACGGTTTCGCTGTCAGAAACGGGTTCCAACCATTCCTCACCAAACGCGAGGTTTGTTTTTGCGTTGATTTCTTCAGCTTCTGCAGTCGTTAACTCGTAGACCGTGCCCTCGTCAAAGTTTTGATCTGTTGATTCGATCAAAAAGTTACAAGTAGCTTTATATTTCGCCATTCGTTACTCCTTGATCTCGTACCCACTGGTCAGAAAAGCAGAAACCAGGTTAGGGTCAGTAATAGTAAAGGTTACATCGTCCTTTACCAAAACCGTCACAGTCTGTTCAGTCACCGCTTCTGCTTTCGTTGTTTTTGTTTCTTCTGCCATTCGTTACTCCTTACGCTGTTTTGTGAACGTAGATCGCTTTCTTCTTGCTGTCAAGGACAAAGGCATCATAACGGATACGACCTTCTACAAGGTAGCCGTTGATGCCTGGTGGGTTATCGTGGATCTTGTAGTCTTCGAGTTTGACAGGGGAAGTAGTTGCAATAGGGTGCGCAATAACAAATGCTACGTTTTCTGGCAAGCGAGAAGTTGGAGTCAAGATAACAGGTAAGCCGTCGATCACACCAACTTGTCCTTTAAATGTAACTTCTTGACCGAGGTCAGAGTTTTTAACGAATGATGGATCAAGTTTAATGAGTTTATAAAACTCTGGAGATACGTGGAGCTTGCGTCCTTCTTCCGGCACAAGCGCATCAGTCAATTTAACTTGACCGTCAAGCACTGCTTCATAAGCATTGTTTTTAGTTACTGTGCCAGTTTTAACATTGGCTGTATCAGCACCAGCAACGACTTTGCCGAAACGGTAAGTGTCGACTTCTGGAATGATAACTTCTGAAAGTTGACGGGCGAGAGCTTTGCCTGCTTCCATAGCTCCGTTTGTATCTTGGACTGAGCGTTTGTCGATCGTGAAAGTGAATGAACGGTCTTTTGTAAGGGTCAATGTTTGCACATTGTTTTCCAATTCAGCAGCCGTACCGTAACGGGTGTTACCAGTAAGGGCGTAGTCGTTCATTGCTGTTGTTGGGATTGAGTAAACTTTAACAGTATCTACACCAGTAAAGTCGTAGTCAGAGTTGACGATACCAGTTGAGAGGGCTTCCTTGGTAAAGCGCTCATCTACTTTGGCGTCAAATTTAGCTGCATAGTTAATAGTCATATAGGCTTATCCTACTTTCTTTTATTTTTAAATGCTGTCAAAGCCAGCAAATAGAGCTTTATCTTCCGGGCTGAGGTCGCTATCACCACCAGCGGACGGATTGCCACCAAGCGCGAACTTTGGCTGTGGTTCCTGTGGTTCTTCCTTTTGGATAAAAAGGTAAGGGCTTGATTCTTTCAGACCGCTGATAGTTTCTTCTAGTTTTGGTTTGCCATCTTCTGCAAGCTCGATCTTGTCAAGATCAATAAACTTCATAAGGTCTTCGGAGTTATGCGCTCCCACGTCTTTCAAAGCCAATGCAACCGCGTTGGTTTTCTTAACTTGCGCAAGGTTCGCTTCATTCTCAGTCTTGTAGCTTTCAAATTGAGCTTGTAAGTCTTCCAGTTGTTTCTTGGCTTCTTCACTAGCTCCCTCTTTAGCTTGTAAGTCTTTGATAGCTTGGTCACGTTGCTCAAGTTGTGTTTTTAAGCTGTCGTTTTCTGCTTGTACTTCGGACTTGGCCTCTTTGATTGCTGACCCGTACGCTGCCATAATGCGCTCAATAGTTTCCTTGTCCTCAATACCTGCATCAACTAACATCTCACGTTTTAAACTCATGTTTAAAACTCCTTTCTGTTTTACGTCCAGGAGACGAATTCGCCGGTTTACGTCCGACAACGAAAGCGTCCAGCGGGTAACGATCCCGCAAGAGGTAAGAAAAAAGGAGGAAATCACCTCTTATCCAGATAATGGGCGCAAAATAAAAAAAGGCTATAAAAGCCTTTACTTTTCCATTCCACTTAAAAAACCTTCAAAAGCGGATTTTGATAGTTCTTTCTGATAATCCAAAAAGGTCTTTTTCTTTCTAAATAAAACCTTTTCTAATAATCTAACAACCTTATTCATCAATAGCGTTTCCTTTCGGTTCAAAATATCTTTCCCTCGCATAATCACGATGCAAGAAAGGTTTGTCAGCAATGAAATCCCGCAAGGTTGCTTGCTGATCTCTGATTTTGGTTTTAAACTTGCTGATAAGTTCCTGGTCGCCCAACTTCTCGGCTACGTGTAGCTTTTCCTTGGACTTGCGAATAGCTCGCTCGTATGCCCTTTGTTTTGATTGTGCGTTAGCATTTCTAATAGCTTCTTCTTGCGTGACATTCTTAACATCTGGGCCTAGCTCTGGCAACTCATTAATACCAGGCACAAAAGGAGTAAGCATGTGTCCGCAGTTAATACCCAGACAGCCTCCTGGTGTACCGTAGCCATGATCTGCAAGCGATAGAATACTAATGCCGTGTTCTTCCCTTGCTGGTCCATAGGTAACTATATGGTGCTGTAGAGGTGCGCAGGCCTCGCGGGCCGTTGCCTTTTTGGAATAATAAAAGGTATCAATACCCAGCTCGTCCGCTGGCATTGTCCGCATCTCTCGATAGCTACGCATGACAGTCGTTTTTATAACTGTTCTAGCGTAGTTGTCTACTTTCCAGTAGTGCCCGCCACGGTCAATAAAGCCCTTGAAGCCTATCTCTTGCCATTTCATGACGGTTTGAGATACAGCCTTGTCATGTGTGACTAGACCAACCACTTGACGGGCTACAACTTCCTGCACCATTTGACGATACACATCTGTCACAACCCCTGGAAGCGTGGTATTAATCAAATTACTAATATCACCGTGCGACTGTTCAAAATAACCAGCCAGCAATTCCTGCGCGTGCTTAGAATTGCCAAAATCACCACCTCCCAGGTCGTCTATGAGCTGTTCTTTGGTGGTCTGATAGATTTTAAAGCCTTCATCTTCAATGACCTTTCTGAGCTGTTCACGGCCTATTTTAGAGTAGCGTGCGATTGTGTCCAGGTTCTGCTCATTTAGCATGTGCATCTGGCTCATTCGCTCTAACTGCCAGATATACGGATTATCTGCCAGCGATTCAGCACCACGCTCTAACAACCTATCAATGACTTCATCAAATAGGTCACGCGCCATCTGATGATAGATATCACCGACTTGTGAAGCGCGCAACTCTAACTGCTCCTCGTTAAACAATACCGGATACTTGTTACGCGCCATTCACTCACTCTCCATAAATATCAACTTCGCCGGTGCTACGTTCTAGCTCCATGCTTTCAGCCGTTTCTTTCTTGATATCATCAAGCATTTGTGCAGCTTCCTTGTCAGACAAGCCCAGCGCCTTAGATATAGCGTACTGCTTACTAACAAGGCCACTTAACAAGGCTTTAGCGTAGTAGTCCAGCTCGTTATTCTTATCAACAAAAACACCATCGTCCAGGTTTACTGTTATATCGTCCATTTCTGGGATAGGCCCACTATACAAGCCGTACAGCTTACCAATCTCACAAATAGAGATCACAAGCTCTTTGATAGATTGATCTACAAGGCTCACGATGCTGTTTCTTAGCTGGTACGTATCAGAGTTCTCAGATACAACCTCGGTCGCAGTCTTCATTGACTTACCATCAAACGTAAACATACCAGGCGATACTCCGACTTGCATCTCAAACAAGGCAAGGCCCTCGTTGATTGCCTTGATATAGTCGTCCGAACGGATAGGAGTAGTAAGGTCTGTGATGTTGATAGGTGTATCTTTACCACCGTCAATTTGTTCATAGACGTTCTGTTCTGGATCAAATTCGCGCGTGACAAGATCAGTTTCCCCGTGATGGTCAAAACCGATCCGGACAGTTTGGTCTGGCACTAATACGCGCCGTTGACCCATTCGCACTTCCCACTTAAACTCATCATACGTGGTATTGATAAAGTCAATGGTACTTTTAGCATTGTCAAAGATAGACAAGCCCAAAGGACTGTTGATATCTTTGTTATTCATGCCAGGGGGTTTTAGGTAAGTAAATAACGGCCGTGTAAGACCGTCAAGCGTTACTTCTTCCTCCAAGTCCTCGTATATCTCAGACAGCGGTACACGGTCACCAACGCGCTCCTTTTCGCTTGAGCGATACAACTCATTAGTGATTGTGTATTTCTTATCCTTGGTCCACTCATGCAACTCGACCAAAGTATAGTAGACTGTTTCCTTGCCTACTGTCTTTTGGCTTTTATTGATAATCGCTGCAGCCGATACGTCCTGCGTGTTAGACTGTAACGGGTAAAACACAGGGGCTTGAATGAATGATATCTTGATCTTGTCGTCGTCAACGTATGGACGCATAGCAAGACCGCCCAGAGCAAGACAGCTTTCAAGGTATCGCTCAAAGTTTTTGTTAAAGCGGTCATTCAGCAAGACTGATTGAATGAACTCGTTTGTCGTTCTATTCGCAACGCTTATCTCTGCCTGTTCATTGAATACCAGGCTTGCGATCTTCTTGCAAGCCGTCCGTGCAATAGGCAAGTGATTCCGTGCCCGTTGCTTATCAACTCGATTTGAATTGCGGTAGCGGATAGGGTCCCACTTACTCTGATAGTATTTCAAATTTTTCTGAATACGATCGTATTCGTCCTTGTTAATTGCTATTTTAGGATGTTCTGTGATATTGCCTAGTGATTGGCTCGTCATTACATATTTACCCCTCTTAAATATATTTCTTAGTGATTGTAAGATACTCATTTCAAACCTTTCTTAGGCTTTTAATCTTAATAGTTGTGCATTGTCTACGATCATATACTGGAACGCGTCGCAAGTGTGATCGTCCTCTTTAATAACTTTCGGGTCGTCGTCCTTGACCGTCTTCTCGTCCCACTGATAACGCTTGTGCTCCTCAATAAAATACTTGAGGTTGTTCTCAGTTGGGAAATAATAAAAACGACCATTCGCAAGGAGCGATTGGACGTATTCGGTCATTATTATTTTTTTCTTTTTGGCAACTGGGTGCCAGCGAATACCGAAGTCTTCTAAATATTGGTTTCTCAATGCTCCCTCCGCACTATCTATCGTCATTTCAATAACTGGTACATTCGGATATTTCTGCGTTTGTTTAACCACAAAGTCATGAAGCTCTTTTGATAACACGCTCGGAGCTTTCTTTTTAACCTTACCAGCCGGGCTATAGTAGTAGTTATCCACAAGATAGAGATTGGATCTGTTAGTAACCACGGCGTGTAAGCAAGTAGTTGCTGACTGTTGGTGTCCGGTATCTGCTGCAAACAACTGTCCGATAACACGCTCACCATCCGGGATCTTCTCTACGCGCTTAAACAAATCCATGTTATACACGTTTGTACCAATACCAACTGGTTCACCTAGATAAATATAACGGTAGTAATCGTAGTCATTCTTTTTAATCCGTCTGATATCCTCTAACATCTGTTCGGTAACAAAGCCAAGCTCATCATTTAGGTAAGATGACGAGTGTACTAGATAGTTATCATTATCTGCTAGTCTATCCGTCCATTCGTTTATCCAGTTATAAGGATTTCTGGGCGGATTGTAAGACCAGAAGAACTTAACAAAAGCAACGTCTGGGTGCTTCTGTCGCATAAAGGTTACATTCGACTGGTCGAAGTCTTCTTCGCTACTAAACTCTGCAGCTTCTTCGTACCAGACGGCTATAATATTCCCGATGTCGTTCGATTTCAACTTTTGGAAATCATCTTGACCGTAGAAATAGAAACATGATCCCGTGATCGTGTCTTGTATTTTAAAAGGCGATACGGTAGCCTTGAACCGTCCAGACAAGCCAAACTTATTCAAAGCCCATTGTATTTTTAGAAACACACTATCCCGGATAGTGTTACCGACTTTACGGATAACGACCACATTCGCCTTTTTGCCAGCTATCAGAAATGGGACAATCATAAAGACTAGTAGCAATGCTATCACTGAAGACTTGAAAGAGTTACGACCACCTTTTAACACATTATAAGGTTTACTGGTAGTCCAGACCTCTTTAAAATGCGGGTTAACGTTATCTTGGATCCTAACTTCCATCTTTAGACCACGCATCTACAATTGTGATTGTCGTATCAGCTACGTCCAAACCAATTTTTTCAGTCCACATACCGTAACGCTTGCCAAGCAATTCAAGAGCCTTATTTCTATCACTGTTCTTAGTTGGGTACTCCACTAATTGCGGGATCTCGTTATAGACTTTGACACTCTTTCCAGTTTTAGGATCTTGCAACAGTTCAGCTATTTTAGTTGTAACTACTGTAGTTTCCATAGCTTGGCCAGAAGCTATTTCAGAGAGCATGATAAGAATTTGTTTTTGGGTCAAGATCTTTTCATCTTGCAACTCTTCCATACGTTTTTGGATATATTCTGAAATGTCAGCTTTTGTCAGCAAGCGCTGTCCTTGGCTTCTAGCTGTCTTCTTGCTATACCCAGCTTTGATAGCCGATTGAGTAGCATTTCCAGAAATGATGTACTCATCACAAAATGTTTGCTGTTTTAATGATAGTTTAGCGATTTTTCATCACTCCTTTCAGCCAAAATAAAAAAGACAGGCTTTGGGAGTTAGCCTATCTTTATAGCCGGGACAGGAATCGAACCTGTACTGTGCGGGTGAAAAGTCCGCTGTTCTAACCGTTGAACTACCCAGCAACCTATCATAAGGAGACAACCAAATGGCGCAGGTCCTTCCTGCTTCAT
>OGKM01000700.1_pt1 | contig 13430 bp, 12 predicted proteins | sample 1572501 | NCBI WGS metagenome assembly OGKM01 (sample SAMEA2582154, study PRJEB24529) | metagenome | biome: Human gut stool | place: China | collected 2011
GCGATTGCCACATGGACTTCTGTAGCTCCTGCTTCTTTCAATAACTTCACAATCCGACGTGATGTTGTCCCACGTACGATAGAATCATCGATCATGACAACCCGTTTGCCTTTCACGACACCGGATACGGCAGAGAGCTTCATCCGAACCCCTTGCTCCCGTAGTTCTTGTGTTGGTTGGATAAAGGTCCGTTGGGTATATTGATTTTTAATCAAGCCCATTTCATTTGGCAAGCCGGATTCTTCCGCAAATCCCATAGCTGCACTAAGTGAAGAGTTCGGTACACCGATCACAATATCTGCTTCATGTTTAAATTCACGTGCCAATTGAGCCCCCATACGTTTACGTGCTGTATGGACATTGACCCCTTGGATATTGGAGTCTGGGCGGGCAAAGTAGATATACTCCATTGAGCAAACAGCCAATTGGGTATCTGTTGTATAGTTATCGTAAGTGATGCCGTTATCATCGATGATCACGACTTCACCCGGATTTACATCCCGAATCCACTCTGCTCCAACCACTTCAAAGGCACAGGTTTCAGATGAAACCACGATAGCTCCGTTGGCCATTTTCCCAATCGAAAGAGGACGGAAACCATTTGGATCCAAGGCCGCAATCAGCTTATCTTCCAGCATGAGAAGGTAAGCAAATCCACCTTTCACCGTATTCAAGGCTTCTTTCACCTTACCCATGAAAGATGGGTTGTGGCTCCGACGAATCAAGTGCGCCAAGATTTCTGAATCAGAAGTTGAGCTAAAGATCGCCCCGTTATTTTCCAACTCCCGTTTGAGGGACTTGGCATTGGTCAAATTCCCGTTGTGGGCTAGTCCAAACTGGGTATCATGAAAGCGAAAGAGGAAGGGCTGGATGTTATCCACCGAAGCTTCCCCAGCTGTCGCATAGCGAACATGGCCAATCGCTCCCGTTCCCGTCAACTTATCCAAGTTAGTAGGATTTCGAAATACTTCTGAGAGAAGACCCGTATCACGATACCGTTTTAATTGACCCGCATCATTCGAAAGGATCCCCGCCCCTTCTTGACCACGGTGTTGAAGACTGTGTAATCCGAAATAAGTCAGTTTTGCAGCATCTGGGTGTCCCCAGATCCCAAAAATACCACATTCTTCATTAAGAGATTTAACTTCGTATGTCATTTTGTATACCTTTTATTTTCCAGTAAAGTATTTAACCGCTGACGCAAAGAGGTGTTGGTCTTTATTTCCTGGAATATTTTGGAAGAGACCGTCTTCGAAACGTTCTGAGTGACCCATCTTACCAATAATTTGACCGTTCTTACTTGTGATACCTTCGATAGCATTCACAGATCCATTTGGATTGTATTTAGAATCCATGCTTGGTTTACCTTCGAAGTCAACATATTGGGTAAAGATTTGACCATTGTCACGAAGCTCTGCAAATTCCTCAGCTGTCACGACAAATTTACCTTCACCGTGTGATACTGGGATGGCATGGATGTCACCAACTTCTACTCCGGCAAGCCATGGTGAGTTCGTGTTGGCAATCCGTGTTTCAACCATCTTAGCCACGTGTTGGTTGGCATCATTGTAGAAGAGGGTTGGACTCGTGCTACTTGCATCTTCAAAGTTACCGTATGGAAGAAGACCTGATTTGACGAGGGCTTGGAATCCGTTACAGATACCAATAATCAAACCACCACCTTCAATGAAGCTATCAATAGCTGCACGTACTTTTTCATTGAGCAAGATGTTAACGATAAACTTAGCTGATCCATCTGGTTCATCCGCTGCTGAGAAGCCACCTGCAAAGAAGATAATGTTGGCTTTTTCAATGTTGTCAACCATGGTGTCAACAGACTTGACAATCGCTTCTTCGTTGAGTGTAACAAATGGTACCAGGTTAACTTTGGCACCTTCTTTTTCAAAGGCCTTAGCGGAGTCATATTCTGAGTTGGTACCTGGGAATACTGGGATGTAAACCACTGGTGTTTCAACTGTTTCTTTAGCTTTGATCACAGCATCTGATGCTACAGCAGGTACTTCTTCCAACTCAGTTGCTTGTGCAAATTCCGTTGGGTAAACCTCTTCCAATTTACCTTGGAAGGCACTGTCAAGTTTGTGTCCATCAAGCGTTACACCATTGACAGTAAGTGTAAAGTCAGCTGCTGTTTGTCCAATCTTGGCAATATCTGTAATTTCTTCAGGCGATGTGAAGACGAATCCACCCAATTGGGCTGTCAAGCTAGTGTCAAGGTCAGCTAATTCGACGTTTGCACCAATATGGTTACCAAATGTTGAAAGAGCAAGCGCTTCAACCACACCACCATATTTGACAGCTGATGCAGATGTGACTTTATGGTCAGCTTGGATGGCTTCAAACTTAGCAAAGTTAGATTTAATAAGATCGAAGTCAATTTCTTGTGCCAAAGCTTGACCAGGAATGTAGTAAATATTTTCACCAGCAGCTTTGAATTCTGGAGAAAGAACCTTACGGCTATCCGCAGTTGTTACCCCAAAAGCAACCAAGGTTGGTGGTACTGTCAATTCTTCAAAGGTACCAGACATAGAGTCTTTCCCACCGATAGATGGCAAACCAAGTTGAATCTGAGCTTCGATTGATCCAAGGAGAGCTGATACTGGTTGACCAAAACGCTCTGCTTGTTTATCCATACGCTCGAAGTATTCTTGATAAGAGAAACGAGCCTTAGACCAGTTTGCACCAGCAGCAACCAAACGAGCTGTTGCTTCGATGACTGCATAGGCAGCGCCATGATATGGAGACCATTCTGCTACATAAGGGTTGAATCCTTGCGCCATAACAGAAGCAGTTGTTGTCACGCCATGTTGGACTGGCAATTTCTGTACAGAAGCTTCCGTTGGTGTGATTTGGTAGCGACCACCAAGTGGGTGATTGACTGTTGAACGACCAACCGAGCTATCAAAGATGGTTTGTAAACCTTTTTGACTGGCATGGTTCAGGTCAGCCAAGACTTCAAGAGTATCCGCTTCAAGGGTTTCAGCAGATGTTTGACGTTCTTCTGGAAGCTTGACATCCTTGTCAACCACCTTAGCATCTACAACCACACGTACACCGTTTGTATCAAGGAAACGACGTTCCAAATCAACGATGGTTTCACCATTCCAGTGCATGACAAGATTTGGTTTTTCAGTCACTGTCGCAACGACAACAGCATCAATATTTTCTTTATTACATTCAGCAACGAAGGCATCTACATCTTCTGGACGGACCACGACAGCCATCCGTTCTTGAGATTCAGAGATGGCAATTTCTGTACCATTCAAACCTTGGTATTTCAATGGCACTTTGTCTAGATCAATTTCAAGACCATCTGCCAATTCACCGATAGCCACACAGACACCACCAGCACCAAAGTCATTTGATTTCTTGATCAGACGTGTCACTTCCCCATTACGGAAAAGACGTTGAATCTTACGTTCTTCGATGGCATTCCCTTTTTGAACCTCAGCACCAGCTGTTTCAACAGATTCAACCGTTTGAACTTTAGAAGAACCTGTCGCACCACCGACACCGTCACGTCCAGTCTTACCACCGAGCAAGATAATCACATCACCAGCTTCAGGTTTTTCACGGACAACATTTTCCTTAGGAGCCGCACCGACAACTGCACCTAGCTCCATACGCTTAGCAACGAAACCTGGGTGGAAGTATTCACGAACATAAGTTGTTGCAAGACCAATTTGGTTACCATATGAAGAATAACCGTGAGCCGCTGTTTTAGAAATCACTTGTTGTGGCAATTTACCAGCGCGAGTTTCTGAAATTGGAGCTGTAATATCACCAGCACCTGAGATACGCATGGCTTGGTAAACGTAGGAACGCCCTGACAATGGGTCACGAATGGCACCACCGATACAAGTAGCCGCTCCACCAAATGGTTCGATCTCCGTTGGGTGGTTGTGCGTTTCGTTCTTGAACATGAGAAGCCATGGTTCTTTGACACCATTGACATCCACTTCAATTTCAACAGAGCAGGCATTGATTTCATCAGACACTTCCATGTCATCCAAACGACCATTAGCACGCTCATAACGGCCAAAAATAGTCGCCATATCCATCAAGGTTTGAGGTTTTTCTGTACGTCCCAACTCATCACGCATGGCAATATACTTGTCATAAGTCGCTTGCAATTGTTTTTCAAATTTAGAAGCTGAGAAGTCGATGTTTTTCAACTCAGTCTCGAAAGTTGTATGACGGCAGTGGTCAGACCAGTAAGTATCCAAAACCTTCAACTCAGTCTCAGTTGGCACCCGTCCAATGGATTTGAAGTAATCTTGAATGAAGAGAAGGTCATCCACTTCCATGGCCAATCCTTGCTCAGCCTTATACTGTGCAAAATCTTCTGCCGTATAAGTTTCAAAGAAATCCAAGCTTGGAATAGTCTTGTCAGACTCAGAGAAATCCTGTTTCGCAATGCCAACAGTGATATCTTTGAAACGAGAATCCACTGGGTTCAAAAGGTAGTTTTTGACAGCTTCCAACTCATTCGCATCAATATCCTTGTTAACCAAGTAAAGTTGTGCTGTGTTCACTGTTACATCATTTGAACTACCAAGCAAAAGCAAAGCTTCTTGTGAAGATGCTGCACGTTGGTCAAATTGACCAGGCAAGCTTTCGATCGCAAAGAAAGCATATTTCTCAAGATCAGCCTGAACCGTAGCTTCATCCAAAACAGTATCGGTCACTTGCTCAGAGAAGATGTGTTTTTCCGCACGCGCAAACAAGTCCTCTGCCAAACCAAAAACATCGTAAACCTGAACAATCCGAAGATCCTTCAACGTTTTCAACTGAAGATTATGCTGCAATTCTTTTACTAAAGAGTCCGATTTCACACGAAAATCAGCTTTTTTCTCAACGAAAATACGTTTATCCATTTTATTTCCTTTATTTCTATTCAAACATGTTATCGAAGACGAAGGTTTTCCGTTTCAAAAAGATTACTTCAACCCTTGCAATTTTTCCAATACAACTTCATAAACATCTGTCAAACTGCCCAAGTCCCTACGGAAAACATCCTTGTCCATATGGTGCCCTTCAGCATCCCAAAGGCGGCAGTTATCTGGTGAGAATTCATCTGCCAAGATAATCTTGCCATCCTTATCAAAACCAAATTCCAATTTGAAGTCAATCAAGCGAAGACCAATTTGTGCAAACCAATCTTTTAGTAATTCATTGATACGACGCGTTTCTTCCTTGATATAAGCAATTTGTTCATCATTAGCAATATCCAAGAACTTCACATGCTCATCATTGATGAATGGGTCATCCAAATCATCGTTCTTGTAGTAAAATTCAACGATTGGAGTTTTCAAGTCCAAACCTTCTTCAACGCCAAACCGTTTTGAGAAAGAACCTGCCGTCACGTTACGAAGAACCACCTCCAAAGGAATAATTTTAACCTTCTTATTCAATTGTTCGGTATCAGAGATACGTTCGATAAAGTGCGTCGCAACACCCGCAGCATTCAATTTTTCAAAAATAAGAGACGAAATCTGATTATTTAGCACACCTTTTCCCTTAATAGTCTCCTTACGAGCACCATTAAGCATAGTTGCCTGGTCCTTATAGACCGACTTAATCACATTTTCGTCTTCTGTACTATAAATATCTTTAGCTTTCCCAGTATAAATCAGTTGGTTTGACATGGAATTGTTCGCCTTTCAAGTTTATTCGTCTTAATTATACCACACCAGAATCCAAAAACCAACATATAGCAAACTTTATTGCTTGAGTAAAAAAATAACGTTCGTGTTTTAGTCCTTTTTTAGAGTTTCTTAATAAATAATGTATAGAAAAAAGGAGTGTGACAGAACTAAATCCATATAACATTTAGTTTCTTGCCTCACTCCAACAAAATAACAATCGTATAGTACACAACTATTATATTATTACGTCTAGCTTTCTTATTCTTTATTCAATTCCTCAGACAAATAGTCCAACAAATCAGCTACCTTAACCATATGGTCAATAGTATCATCGGAAATCTCAAGGTCGAACTCATCCTCCAAATTAATAATGAATTCCATAAGCTCTATTGAATCCACACCCAAGTCATCTAATTTGGTAGCTTCGGTTAAAACAATGTCCTCTTTACCCATCTGCTCTTGAATTACGAGCTGCATTTTCTGAAGAATTTCTACTCTACTCATCAGTTAGCCTCCTCTTTCGGACTAAAGGCTTCAACTAGCTGCTCAACAACCTTAGTATCAAGCATCGTACGAACCTGCTTAATAGTGTAGTAAACCGCCTTAGCATCACTAGATCCATGACATTTTACTACGGGAGCTTTAAGACCAAAGAGAACCGCACCTCCAGCGCTAGAGTAATCCATAGTCTCTTTCATCCCTTTTAGGCTGTCTTTCAATAGGAAGGCACCTAACTTAGCTTTAAGACCACCATTCATGATAGCTGACTTAAGGGTCTTCATGGCACCAAGTCCCGTTCCTTCGATTGCCTTAAGAACTGCATTTCCTGTGAAACCATCAGCCACTACCACATCAGCAGCTCCAGACATAATTTCACGCGCCTCAACATTACCAACAAAGTTAATACTTGGCTCCTTAGATAAGAGCTCAAAAGCCTCCTTACGAAGACTATCCCCCTTTGTTTCCTCAGTCCCATTATTAAGGAGACCTACACGAGGGTTGGCAATTCCACGCACATTTTTAGCATAGAAAGATCCTAAAATAGCATATTGATGCAAATGACTAGCTGTATTTTCCGCATTAGCACCCAAATCAAGCATATCAAAGGGTTGACCAGTAAAACTTGGCATTGTTGACATAAGACCTGGACGCTCAACTCCCTTAATACGTCCGACCACAAAGAGACCTGCAGCCAGAAGGGCACCTGTATTTCCCGCAGAAATCACGGCACCTGCTTTTTTCTCCTTAACAGCCTGTGCACCTAAGACCATTGAAGCTTTTTTCTTCTTACGAATGGCTTTAGCTGGCTCATCATCCGAATTTATCTTTTCATCAGTATGCACAATGCTCACACGTTCATTCGCTGTCAAATAGGTCTTAATTTTAGCTTCATCACCATAAAGCTGGATTTCAATATCTTTGAAATCTGCTATAGCTTGGTTGACACCCTCTACAATTGCTTGTGGCGCATTATCGCCACCCATAGCATCTACTGCAATTACATGCATAGCATTCTCCCTCTTGTCCTCTGCCATAAAACATAAACTCAGATTTCTATCAATAAAATATTATGTAACTAAAATAGACTAGTTCACTGTTTCTAGCAGAGTCTTTCAGCTTATTATCTTCTTATTATAGCACGAACTGACTTGCATTTTAACCCCTGAGACTGAAAACCATTACTTTCCTGTTTCACGTGAAACAAAAAGAAGATAATGTCTAGTCAGCACTATCTTCTTTATTCATAATATGACCCCAAGAATTTAGATTATCAATAAACTTCTTACTTTTAAGATGTATTCCAACATAATTATCATAGAGGTCATCAATAAAATGTCGTAGCTTTCGTTTCATGTCATCCTTAACAGATATGCTTCTCAATTCCTCAAAAGAAAGCCCCTGAAAACGATCTAAAAGATAAGGTACATTAGGATCCAAGTGACTACGCCTTTCATCCTCTGCATAGTGATTTGGACAAAGTAGCCCCGAGAACTTATACGAAAAATCAAAAGGAAGCCCCACACGATGGCAAAAGACACACTCGTGAAAATTCAATCGTACACCGAAACGGTCTAAAACCTGAATCTCAAAGATATTAGTCAAGATTTCATAATCCAAGCCTTCTTCCATTAATTCAAGCGTCTTCTCCAAGAATGCAAATAATTGTGCATCTGCCACACCGTCAGCAATAGCAGCATCCGTCAGAGAAGCTAAATAAGTCGCATAAGACAGCTTGAAAATATCGCTTGTAATTTCCTTAAAGGATTCTGCTTGGCTATAATCCTCTATGAAAGATAAGCCCTCATCATTTACAGTCATCATGAATTCAGCGATGGTTAAAGGTTGAATCACAGCACTTAATTTACCTGACCCACCACCTCTAACAAAAAACATCCGTTTACCAGCTTGCTCGGTAAAAATCTTAACTAGCTTATCGTTCTCACGATAATTACGATTGAAGAGGACAAGCCCTCTACTCTCAAGCTTCTGCATGTTCTTCCATAAACTCTTTCAAACGAGCCATAGCTGTTTCAATAGTATCCATGCTAGCTGCATACGACAAACGAACATAGCCTTCGCCATACTTCCCAAAAGCAACCCCTGGGATAATCGCAATAGCTTTTTCACGAGCAAAGTCTTGACAGAACTTAAAGGAATCTTGATTATATCCTTCTGGAATCTTAGCAAAGATATAGAAAGCACCATCAGGTTTAATAATTTTGAAACCAAGTTCAGTCATTTTTTCAAGAATATAATCACGACGCTTCAAATACTCAACTTTCATTGGTTGGGCATCATCTTTACCAGCAGATAAGGCTTCAATAGCTGCAAATTGTGCCATAGTAGCTGCAGCTGTTACCAAATACTGGTGACTCTTAATCAACTGAGCCGTCAAACTTGCTGGTGCAAACCGATACGCCATCCTGTCATCGCATGAGATTTAGACAAACCATTAATCAAAATCGTTTGTTCTGGCAAATACTCAGCAATAGATACATGTTGGTCCACATAAGTTAGCTCAGAGTAAACTTCATCGCTAACAACAAAAATATCGTATTTTTTCAGAACTTCAGCCAAATCTTTAATCTGTTGACGTGAGTAAGTCACACCTGTTGGGTTAGTTGGGTAGTTAAGTAAAACAGCTTTAAGCTTATCCCCCTGCTCCAAAATTGCCTTTTCTAACATCTCCGGAGTCAAAACAAAATCATTAGCTGTTGTATCAATTTCAACAATTTCAGCACCAACTAGATTTGCAATCGGCTCATATCCAGGATAGGCTGGTGCAGGTAAAAGAATCGTATCTCCTGGCTCCAAAATAGCAGTCAAAGTTGCAGAAAGGGCTTCTGTAGCTCCAATAGTCACCAAGATTTCATTATCTGGGTTATAAGTAAGATTATATTTTTCCTTAACAAAATCTGCCGCAGCTTGACGCAAAGCAGGAAGTCCTGCCATACCTGTATAGTGAGACTGGTTAGCATCGATAGCAGCTTTAGCTGCTTCTTTCACATGATCTGGAGTCGTAAAATCAGGTTCACCAAGTGTCAACTTTTTGATACCTGGTACATCTGAAATTGATTGGTCAAACTGACGAATCATCGAAACTTCAATCTTATCTAAATTTTTATTAAAACGTTGTGTTAAATCCATCACTGTCACCTCTTTGCAATTATGCCTTACATTATATCAAAAACTCAAACGCATTTAAACACCAAAAAAAGCTAGCCTAGGCTAGCTTTAGTCTATTTATGGCCCATTTCAAACAAAGGTGACAATGGACGTTTTTCATGAATACGAATAATTGCCTCTGAAATCAAATCAGCAATTGAAATTTGTTCAATCTTATCAATCAAACGTTCTTCTGGAAGATAAATCGTGTCCAATACGACAAGCTTCTCAATAGCAGATTTTTGAATATTATCAAGTGCTGGACCTGACAATACAGGGTGAGTACATGAGGCATAGACATGAGTCGCACCAGCTTCAGCAAGCGCATCCGCCGCATGACAGATGGTACCCGCAGTATCAATCATATCATCAATCAAAATACATGTTTTACCTTCAACGTTACCAATGATATTCATAACCTCAGAAGTGTTCATTTTATCAACACTACGTCGTTTATCAATGATTGCGATTGGTGTTTTCAAACATTGAGCAAGTTTTCGTGCACGAGTCACACCACCATGGTCTGGAGAAACAACAACAACATCATCACCAGTAAGACCAGCACGATCAAAGTAATCTGCGATAAGTGGTGCCCCCATCAAATGGTCTACAGGAATATCAAAGAATCCTTGAATTTGAGAAGCATGGAGGTCAACTGTCAAAAGTCGATCAACACCTGCAACCTCAAGCATATTAGCAACCAATTTAGATGTGATTGGCTCACGTGAACGTGCCTTACGGTCTTGACGTGCATAACCATAATAAGGCATAACAACACTGATCGTTTCTGCACTTGCACGTTTTAGCGCATCAACCATAATCAAGATTTCCATCAAGTTATCATTTACAGGAGAGCTTGTAGATTGAAGAATAAAAACGTGATGACCACGGATAGATTCTTCAATATTAACTTGAATCTCACCATCTGAAAATTCACGAACACTTGATTTTCCGAGTTCAATACCCATTTTATCAGCAACTTTTGCTGCTAATTCCTGGTTAGACGATAAAGCAAACAACTTCAAATTCGTATAAGACATGATTTCCTCCAAAATATCTACTAAACCATTCTACCTTTTTTTAGATTGATTTTCAATGCAAAATAAATGGTGTCACAGTAACTTAACAAGACTAAAAAGATTTAACCTTAACCTCGACATTTTCCCGTCTAAAAGTAATTCCAGAAAGTAAAGACATTTTGCTATAAAATAAAAACGATTCGAGAAAATTCGAATCGCCTTCTTGTAGTCATTATGGGTAAATATAGTATACAGAACCACCATGAGCTGAAGATGTTGGATCAAATGTACCACGGTAGTTACCGATTGACATGTTACCAGCATAGTTTGATTCCATAACTTGAATTGAATTTGCACCTGATGCTGATGTTACGTAAGCTACGTGACCATAACCACCACCATCATTTGGCCAAACCGCAATTGCTCCGGCTACAGGAGTTGTACCAACTGAGTGGCCAGCTGCTTGTGCGCTAGCAATCCAGTTTTTAGCATTACCCCAGTAATTACCAACCCATGAAGCTAATGATTTAGCACCCCAAGTACATTGACCAACAGGATATGTATTAGGAGTTGAGGCAGCTGATACTTTAGGTGTTTCAGCTGCTGGAGCTGGTGCTTCTGAAGCTGCAGGTGCTTGACTTGCTGGTGCTTCTGAAGCTGCTGGAGCAGCTGATTCTGGTTGTGCTTCAGGCTCTTGTGTTGCTTCTGAAGTTGCAACAGTTGGCTCTTGAGTAGTTTCTGAAGTTTCTGATGAAACAGGTTCTTGTACTGCTTCTGAGGCTGTTGCTGTTTCTGAAACAGTAGCTTCTGAAGGTTGAGCTACAGCTTCTGAAGTTGCTGCCGCCTCTGATTGAGCTACAAATGCTGCCGCTTCTGAAGATGCTACTGCTTGTGCTGCTGCCTCTGATTCTGCAATTGCTTGTGACTGAGCAACTGATGCTGCAGTTGAAGCTGCCACTGCTTCTGCAGTTGATTTAGCAGAAACAAGTGATGTTTTTTCATCTTGAGCTGTAGCCAATTCTGCAGCCAAAGCAACTTGTGCTGCTTCTAGTTCTGCTTGTTGAGTTGTCAAACCAGCTTCTGTTGTTTCAAGTTCTGCTTTATTAGTTGCAATCTCATTAATAGCAGCTTGGTTTTGTTCTTGTTTTGCAGCAAGCTCTTTTTGATCAGACTCTTGTTTTGTCAACATGTCATTATTAGCTGTAACAACTTTTGAAATAGCTGTGATACGAGTAATAGCTTCAGAGATTGACTTAGAGTTCAAGATAGAGTTGATGTAGCTAGTCGCAGTATTATTTTGTTGAGCACTACGAGCTTGTTTCGCCAAAGAATCTTGACGAGCTACAATTTTACTTGATAATTCTTGAATTTCAGATTCCAAATCTGCTGATACTTTTTCAAGTTCAGCATTTTTAGTTTCCAATTCTGATTTTTGTGTTCTAAGTGTAGATACTTGAGATTGGATTGTAGCAACTTGCGCTTGTGCAGTCTCTTGTTGAGAAGCAAGGTTACTAATTGCGTTATCTGCAGCAGCGATTTGCGAATCATAATCCTCTGCATGTACTGATGCAGCTGCTGATAAGGTTACACCACTTACCAACACTGCTGAAAGAATACGTTTTTTCATAATATAAAATACTACTCCTTTTCGATAAGACCTATTAATTGTATCAAAAAATGGCGCAAACTTTGTTACGCCAATATTACAGTTCTATTTAAATCTATCAACTGACAGATACAAAAATAATTTTTCAAGAATAGGTTTAATAAAGATAAAGGTCAAAAGATTAAACACTATACTAGGACTTAGTTGATAAATAATAAAATCCGTCACAGACTCATTGGAGAAACCATAAAATAAGGCAAAGCCAAAATTTATGGTATCAAAAAGAAATAAGAATAAAAACATTAACAAAAAATCAACATAGGTATTTCTCTTAACAATTCGACCTAGCTGAGTTAACAGATAGCATAACAGCGGCAGAGTTAGAATTACTATACCAACTGTTTTGAAATAATAGGTATCATAAAGAAATCCAAAACAAACAAGGTAAAGAAAGGAATACTTATTTGGAAAATCAAGAGTTAAGATAAAAATATAAATAATGAAAAGATGAGATGATAGAAAAAATTCAGGAGATAAATAATGATTAAGTATCATCGAAATATGACCATCCCATAGAAAAGGAACAATACTCAGTAAGAAAGGAATAATAGAATACTTGGATAATTTCATATTATTTACCATCTCCAACTAAAGTAACATAAGAAATTTTATCAAAATCAGCATAAGGTTTTACCAAAATCGTACGATTTCCTTCATAATCACTCACAGAGTCTACAGTACCAATTGGAACATCCTTTACTGATACATCATCAAGACCACTTGTAACTACTTCAGTCCCAACCTTAACGTTAGAAGATGAATTGAGTTGTGTCATCTCTAACAGCTTCTTTTTTTTATCATAACGAGATATAATCCCGAAAATCTGGTTATCATCCTCTGATTTGACGCTAGAAGCAAGGTAACTATCACTAGAACTACTAGAAAGTAAAGAAATAGTAGTAGTATCATCATATACCTTAGTTACAAAACCAATTACTCCACCATTAGAAGTTGCCAACATAGACTTACTAACATTCTTAGACTTTCCAACATTAATCGTTAATTCCTTCAACCAAGTAACAGATGGACGCATTGAAACGTCAGCAGTAATTACACTATTACGACTAAGTTTATCTGAAAGATTTAAAGAAGCTCTCAAAGAGTCATTTTCTTCTTGTAAATTAGAGATGACAGCAGATTGATTTTCTACAGTAGATAATGATTTCTTTAAATCTCGATTCTCAGAATAGGTTGACAAAAAATCAGAAATAACATCATGAGATTTTGCTAATGCAGTAAATGGAAGTGAAATAACAGAATCTACTTTAGACACAACACCCGAGACATTAGAAGAAACATCCTTGGACAATTTATTATTTGTAAAAACAAAAGAAAAAAGCATTACAAAAAATAGAATAAGAACAAACGCGTATAGAAGAAATCGATAAAAACTATTTTTCATTTTGCCACCTC
>OGKM01000704.1_pt1 | contig 13314 bp, 10 predicted proteins | sample 1572501 | NCBI WGS metagenome assembly OGKM01 (sample SAMEA2582154, study PRJEB24529) | metagenome | biome: Human gut stool | place: China | collected 2011
AATACCATACAATTCTCCAATAAACTATAACAAAGAGGCACCTCGAATGAGGTGCCTTTTTTGTGCATAATATAGGAAATCAGTATCTTATAAGTGTGGATCTGCCGTATGCTATAATAAAGAACATCTAAAAGTGTATTGTAAAAGAGACTGGTGAAAATGATTAAAGGACAGTATAAACCATGATTCATTTAGATTATCTATTAATTATAGGAATATTGCTTAGTGTTTTACTATTTCTTTTGGTTGGCATTTTCTATTATAGAAAATGTAAATTTTTAAAGGGAATAAATATTTGGTTCTTAATAATACTTAGCGTTCTGTTGAGTTATTTATTATATCCCTTATATGAACTGACAGATTATAGAGAAGAATTTACGTCAATCGTTATAATCGCTGCGATAATCATTAAAATAATTATCAATTTATCTATATTTATGATTGCTGATAAAATAAGAACGAAATGGATTTCTAAATTACTATTAATTATATGGGTTGTTCTTGTTGAATGCTTCTATAGTCCTATTAATTTATCCTATATTGTTTTGCTATGTGTATCAGGTGGAATCGTTTTAATAGAACAGTTAAGGGAGAGAAGAAAGTCTATTTAGTTTAGATTCGTAATTACTCTTATAGCGCTCACCCTCGAAATATGATATACTATTCTAACGCGCATAATTCGTGCGCGATAGGAGGAAACACATTTAGATGTTAGAAAAATTTGAACAATTAATGATTAGCGAACCTGTTCTAAGAGCGTTAAACGATATGGGCTTTGAAGAGCCTACGCCAATTCAACAGGAAGCTATCCCAGTTGCCATGAGCGGTAAAGACATGATCGGTCAAGCTCAAACAGGTACTGGTAAGACAGCAGCATTTGGCTTGCCTGTATTGGAACGCGTAGACGGGAATGAGCGTCACGTTCAAGTAGTTATTTTATCCCCTACACGAGAATTAGCTATCCAAGTAGCTGAAGAGCTTAACAAAATGGCTCAATACACGAATATCACTGCACTACCTATTTACGGTGGTCAAGATATTAATCGTCAGTTCCGTGCCTTGAAAAAGAACCCTCAAATCATCGTTGCCACTCCAGGCCGATTGATGGACCATATGGATCGTGGTTCTATCCACTTTGACCATGTGAAAGTTGTGGTATTGGACGAAGCCGACGAAATGTTAAACATGGGCTTTGTTGATGATATCAATAAAATCTTGGGTGCTATCCCAGAAGACCATCAAACATTGTTGTTCTCTGCAACTATGCCTAAAGCTATCCAACAATTAGCTGAAACATATTTGACAGAGCCAACATTGATTCGTATGAAACCGACTCAAGTTACGATGGACTTAATTGAACAATATTATATCGAAGTGCAAGACCGTCAAAAATTCGATGTTCTTTGCCGCTTGTTCGATATTCAAACACCTGAACTTGCGATTATCTTCACACGTACAAAACGTCGTGTTGATGAAGTAACAGAAGGTCTTAAGAAACGTGGTTACATGGCGGAAGGCATCCATGGCGATTTGTCTCAACAAAAACGGGACAGCGTAATTCGTCAATTCCGCGAAGGTACCATCGATATTCTCGTGGCTACTGATGTGGCAGCTCGTGGTCTTGATATTTCTGGCGTATCTCACGTATATAACTATGATATGCCTCAAGATCCTGAAAGCTACACACACCGCGTAGGTCGTACAGGCCGTGCCGGTAAAGCTGGTCAAGCTTTCACGTTCGTTATCCCTCGTGAAATGGAGCATTTACATGCTATCGAGCGTTTAACAAAACGTAAAATCGCACGCCGCCGTGCACCTTCCTTAGGTGAAGTTCTTGAAGGTCAACAACGTTTGGCAATTGAAAGTCTCGTTGAAATGACAGATAATTTAGAAGCATTAGCACCATTCAAATCTAGTGCAGAGGAATTGTTGAATGATACAGATTCCGTAACACTTTTGGCAGCAGCTCTTAAATTGTTAACAAAAGAACCAGATACAACTCCTGTAAATATTACAGAAGAAAAACCATTGCGCGTACGCCGTCGTCGTGAAGGTGGCCGTAGTGACCGCTGCCGTGGTGACCGTCGTAGAGATGGTGATCGCCGCCGTGACGGAGATCGTCGTCGCGATGACCGCCCTCGTCGCAGTCGCGATGACCGCAGAGGTGAACGTCGTGATGACCGCCGCAGAGATGATCGTAGATCTGATCGTCCACGTGGTGACAGAAAACCTCGTCATCAAGGTGAAGGTTTCAAACCTTACTTTAAAGACTAATAGAATGTGGATTGCTTACGAGCAATCCACATTTTTTATTACTTAATAGTTAATACTATCTATCTTGATAAGTGTTGAGAATTCTGATATAATAGATAATAATTATTTCTTGTGAATGGCCGATAATGGTCGATGCCTTATAGATTTCCAAGTGGAGAAAGGTAGAGTAGAGTATTATGGATATCGCACAAATTCTGCGTAGCCAAGGGTTCAAAGTAACCCCACAACGTATTGCGATTTATGATGCATTGCGTGGTCATCATGATCATCCAACAGCAGAAATGTTGTATCATACGTTGCGCCCTGAACATCCAAGCATGAGCTTGGCAACCGTGTACAAGACGATGGAGATTTTTGAAAAAATCGGTCTTGTAAAAATTTTAGAAGTAGGTGATGAGCGCGCTCATTACGATTGGGACACACAAGCTCATTCCCATATCCGTTGCATCCGTTGCAACAAGGTAGAGGATATGATGGGCATTGATTTACAAGCTATCAAAACAATTGCTGATCAAGGTAGCGAGTATCAAATCACAGGTCAACATATTACCTTTGAAGGTGTATGCCCTGAGTGTGCTAAAAAAGAAAGTCATTAATACATAACCCCTGTCGCGAAGGGCTCCTTCACGGTAGGGGTTATATTAGTTATATATGTCTTCTATTCATTAGGCTTTTAGAATAGATGTAAGCGTAATAGAATAGATATTAGAATTGAGAATTTTAGAATTTTAGAATTTTATAAATATAAAGGAGTATTATGTTTGTCATCGGCAGTCATTTATCAATTAGCAAAGGTTATTTAAACATGGGGAAAGAAGCTACCAAAATTGGGGGTAATACATTCCAATATTTTACGCGCAATCCTCGTGGTGGTAGTATGCGTGCCCTCGATGTAGAGGATATGAATAGCTTGAGTGCGTATATGAAAGAACATAACTTTGGTACCTTATTAGCTCATGCACCTTACACGTATAATCCATGTGCAGCAAAAGAAGATTTGCGCGCTTTTGCAAAACAAGCCATGACAGAAGACCTGGAGCGTATGGAATATTTACCAGGACAAATGTATAACTTTCACCCTGGTAGCCATGTAAAGCAAGGTGTAGATCAAGGCATCGAATACATCGTGGAGTGCTTGAATGAAATTTTATTCCCTGGCATGAAAACAACAGTTCTCTTAGAAGTCATGGCAGGTAAGGGCACAGAAATTGGTTCTCGCTTTGAAGAAATTGCACGCATCATCGACGGAGTAAAATTAAAAGAATATATGGGTGTTTGTGTAGATACTTGTCACATTCACGAAGGTGGTTATGATATCGTCAATAATCTTGATGGTGTTATTGATGAGTTTGACTGTATTGTAGGCTTAGACCGTTTAAAAGCCATTCACTTGAATGACTCTAAAAATCCTATGGGTGCTCATAAAGATCGGCACGAAAAAATTGGTGAAGGTCACATCGGTATCGATGCCATCGCTCGCATTGTGACACATCCTAAATTGACGAACTTGCCGTTCTATTTGGAAACGCCAAACGAACTCGATGGGTATGCAAAAGAAATTGCTATGTTACGCTCTATTGTAGAGAATCAATAATTAAGCTAAAACGCAGTCTTAGTTATATAATTATTTATATAACTACATTCAGATAAGGTATAGGGAGAGCTGGAAAGGGGGATAAAATGCGTTTTTTACATACTGCTGATTGGCATTTAGGACGTATTTTTTATGGTCAGTATTTAACAGATGACCAAGCTCATGTGCTGGAGAATCAGTTCTTTTCTATTTTGAAAGATGAAAAAATAGATGGCATATTGCTAGCAGGGGATGTATTTGATAGAGCCGTGCCACCTATTGAAGCCATTGAATTATGGGATTCCATCATTACTCGTCTTGCTATGGACTATAAGGTACCACTCTTTGTAGTTAGCGGTAATCACGATGGTGCAGAACGCCTTGAGGTAGGTCGTTCTATGTTGAGTCGTTCTGGCATTCATATTTGGGGATCCCCTCATCACGCATTACAACCATTTGAGTTTGAAGGCGTTGATGGTAAGGTCGCTATTTGCCCTATGCCTTTCAGTGAGCCCCGTCGCATAGGTGATGCATTAGGACTAGGCTCTGCTAATAATTCTTTACAAACTATTCAAAGTTTAGAGAATGCCATAGATGCAGACACTAAGACTAAAGCAAAATCTAAGCGTTCTAAATCTAAAAAAGCATCCGTAGATATTATTGAGGATTCTTTGTTTGCTAGTGTTGATATGGCAGATACAAATTTAGCTGATGTAGAAACAAATGACGTAGTAACACAAGATTTGGACCGAAATAATGAGACTACTCTAAATCTACATAATTACGACCAAATGTATCAGGCTTGGAGTAATTACTTGTATAAACAAGTACCAAAGAGGATGCGTAGCATTGCCATTAGCCATGCCTTTGTAATGGGCGGTGAAGTAGGTGGCTCAGAGCGTACCTTGTCTGTAGGTGGTAGTGAACAGGTACATCCTCAAGTTTTTAAAGACTTTCACTATACAGCTCTTGGACATTTACATGGCCCGCAACGAATGGGGGCAGACTATATTCGCTATAGCGGATCGCCTTTAAAATATTCCTTTGATGAGCATACGCAGAAGAAGTCTTTTACCATCATTGATATGGATACAAAAGGTAACGTAGACATTAGCACTATTCCTGTAGAAGCGAAGCGCGATGTTGTGATATTGGAAGGCTATTTTGAAGACCTGCTAAACAATAAGGAATTACAAGCTAAGCATAAAGATGATTATGTGCAAGCCCGTTTGCTAGATACGATGCCTATTATGGATGGGATGGCTAAGTTGCGCCAAGTGTACCATCGCTGTATGACCATTGATTTAGTTGGTCGTGTAGCAACGCCTATGGCAGATATGGATGAAGCTGTATTTAAAGAGTTAAACGAGCGTGAATTATTTAATCAATTTGCCGAAACGGTATGGAAAGAACCATTAACAGAGCGAGAGCAACAATACATCAACTCTGTATGGGACCGAATTTTAAAGGAGGACTAAATGAAGCCTATATCTTTAACTATAGAAGCCTTTGGTCCATACCGCGACTCGGTTACCTTGGACTTTAACGAGCTTCAAGACCATTCTATGTTCCTCATCTCTGGTCCTACGGGGGCAGGTAAAACATCTATACTAGATGCCATGGTGTATGCCTTGTATGGTGAGCCTAGTGGAGAGGTGCGTAAAACAGATGCAATTCGCAGTGACTTTGCAGAACCTGATCGTATGACGCGGGTAGATTTTTCCTTTGCTATCGGTGATGCTCAGTACCGTGTTGAACGATTGCCAAAGCAAATGGTTGCAAAGAAACGTGGTACAGGTATGCGTGAGCAGAATGCTAGTGCTACTGTTTACGAAATGAAAGATGGGGAGTGGAAAGTTATCGCTACCTCTGCAGCGGCTATTCGCGATACAGTTCAACGAATCATAGGCTTTCGTAAGGATCAATTCTTACAGGTGGTTCTTTTACCGCAAGGGGAGTTCAGAAAATTATTAGTAGCATCTACTAGTGAACGGGAAGAGTTATTACATACACTCTTTAGAACCGAGTTATACCGAAGATTACAAGATGCTCTAAAAGCTGCTTATGATGACGCAAAAGCAGGGATTGAAGAAAATCTAACAAAACAAAATGCATTACTGCAATCCATTCCACATGACGAAGACATACCCGTACTAACCATTGAACATGTACGAGATCTTTTGAAACATAGAGAGCCACACCGAGATGCTCTTGTTATTGAGCGTGATAAAGCTGTAACTGTAGTGGAGCAGTTCAATACGTTGCGAAATGAGTGGGCCTTATATAACCAAGCACAACAATCTCTTGCAGAGGCCACCTCTAAATTAGACCTCGTGAAAGCCAGAGAAGCGGAGCGTGCTAGCTTAAGCAAAAAAATTAAGTTCCTCACCTCTTTGACTCCAAGCTATGAGTTATATAAACAGTTTACTGATAAGCAGTTGGTGTTAAAAACCTTGGAAACGTCACATTCAGATGCGAAAAAAGGTGTGGAAAGTGCATCTCAACATGAATCTAAATGTACAGAGGCTCATGAAATGTTAGCATCTCAAGCTGAAACTATACAAACTAAGAGGACTACGTTGGCGCAACTCCAACAACAGTCAGAGAAATTTGATGAGTTAGCACTGCTAAATAATGAATTGAGCACATTAAAGAGTCAGTTAGAAATACTAGACTGCGAGAAAAGCGAAGCTGCGTTACAGGCACAGCATAAGACAGTAGCTGATTTAGAGGCGAAGTTAGTTGCGGACAGGCAGCAGTTACAAGATTATAGCAAAGCATCAGACTCTATTCCCCGTATCCAAGAACAGTTAAGTCATTTGCAACGATATTCTGAATTGGTCGCTGAGAAACAGAAGGTTCAAAATGATATCGATGCTAAAGATAAGGCATTAGCGACGCTTGATGAATCCGTAAAGAATTCAAGGGTACAGCTTGAACGGTTAGAACATTTGATGGCAGAAGGACGTGCCTTTGAACTCGTTCATTTAGTGAAAGATAACGAACCTTGCCCAGTATGTGGTTCTACAGAGCATCCCCAGTTGGCAGTCAAGCCTGAGTTATATCCTACTAAAGAGGAGATAGAAGATGCTCGTGCAGTGCGTGATCTTGAGTTACAAAAGCAAGCTAGTGAAATTGGTCAGAAAGAAACGTTAGCTCTTCGTCTACATGAGTTAGATCAGCAAATTAAAGACCAAGTTTCTCAGTTGAAGTCATCTATTGAGAGTTTTTCAGAAGAGGCTTTTACTTCCATTCAACATGACTTGTTATCCAAAATGGAACAGCTTACAACCTTGCGTAGCGACACTGAACAGCTGAGCAACACTATAGCTAACACTGAGGGTGACCTCAGTGCGGCTAAAGATATACTAGCGAAATTGGAGATGGCTCATAAGGAACTACTTGATAATTTGCATAATTTAGAGGTTCAGATTAGTACTGTACAGGCTAAGATTGATGCTCTTTCTGAAAGCTTGCCAACTACGGATGTAGCTGCATGGCATAAAGAGATAGAATCATTGGCATCTGAGCTTGCAGACTACGATGAACAGGTGAAGGTTTGTAAAGCAAATCTAGATTCTGCTAGAGAAGTACTTAATGCTAAACGGGGACGTCTAGAAACCTTATCTGCTCAAGTGCAGGAAGACACAAAAAATCTTGATGTAATTTATCAAGAATATGTAGAATCATTGCAATCGATTTCTTTGAGTGAAGATGATTTTATAGATGCGTTGGATGATTATAAGGCTTTAGATACGTTTAGAACTGAACTACATGCATTGGACGAGGCTTTCAATAAAACTCAAGCTGTATATGATGCGGCATTGAAACATGCTCAATCTGTAGTGGAGCCAAGTGATACGGTTTCCAATGAAGTATATGATGCGGCAGTAGAGCAGCGCGATAATTTGGTGGGTTCTCTTGCGGCTTGGGATAAAGAAACGAAACATATTGAAACAACACTGGCTTCCCTAGAGACACTTGAACAGGTTATGGGCGAAGCCCGTGAGGAAGTCACTTTCTTAAGTCGCCTAAATGACTTGGCAAATGGCGGTGAACAAGGGTTCAAAAATGTAACCTTTGAGCGCTACGTATTGGGAGCTATTTTAGATGAAGTTGTATATGCAGCTAATTTACGTCTTCAAACGATGAGCCGTAATCGCTATTCCTTGGAACGTTCTGACTATACTGGTGGTGGACGAGGCAAACAAGGCCTAGATTTGGCAGTTATGGATGCTTTCACAGGTCAATCAAGACCAGCGAACACCTTGTCTGGTGGTGAAACATTCTTGGCCTCTATGGCCCTTGCCTTAGGTCTTGCGGATGTCATCCAAAGTTATGCAGGTGGTATTCATATGGATACGATGTTTATCGACGAAGGCTTTGGTACACTTGATCCTGATACATTGGAACTCGCCATGGAAACACTGGTGAAATTACAATCATCAGGTCGTCTTATCGGCATGATTTCCCATGTACCTGAATTAAAGACTCGTATACCGGCCCACTTAGAGGTCACACGTGGTGACGATGGTAGTACGGCAAAATTTGTTATTAACTAGCTATAGAATTGTCAAATGTGATACTATTAAAAGAGGAGAATTCCTACAAAAACATACTGGAATTAATTAAGGAGGTCCTATGAAGTTTTCATTTGCTCATAATAATATAAATGTTAAGGATCTTGATAAGAGTTTAGCATTCTATAAAGAGGCCTTATTACTTGAGGAATCTCGTCGTTTGGAAGATCCAAGTGGTGCTTTCACTCTTGTATATTTAAAAAGTCCATACACAGCGCATGAACTAGAACTTACATGGTTACGCGACTGGGATCGCCCTTATAATTTAGGGGACAATGAATTCCACTTGGCATTTTATGTAGATGACTACGAAGCAGCTCTAAAAAAGCATAAAGAGATGGGCGTTGTAGCGTACGAAAATGCTGACATGGGCATTTACTTTATTGCCGATCCAGACGGGTATTGGACAGAAATCATTCCAGCAGGTAAATACTAATGGAATATATGTTAACTCGTTTAGAGTGGCTAGTTGGTCCTGATAAAATCAAAACCTTAAAAGATACGTCTGTGGCTCTCTTTGGTGTTGGTGGCGTTGGTGGCGGTGCCCTCGAGGCACTAGTTCGAGCTGGTGTGGGACGCATCGTTCTTATCGATGGCGACTCTATTGCACCTAGTAACTTAAACCGCCAAATGATTACGACCCATGACACAATTGGAGAGCGTAAGGTAGAGGTCGCAAAGGCACGAGCACTTTCTATTAATCCAGATGTAGTGATAGAAACTCATGATATTATGTATACGGAGGAAAATTACCCTGGATTTATTCAAAGCTTGAACGTTGATTATGTAATCGATGCCATCGATATGGTAACGGCAAAACTTAATATTATTGAGGTGTGTCAACGTGAAAGCATCCCTGTTATTTCTTGTATGGGCGGCGGCAATCGCTTTTACCCTGAAAAACTTATGATTGCTGATATCAATAAGTCTCATACATGTCCTTTGGCGCGCGTTATGCGTCGGGAGCTCAAAAAACGGGGTATTAAAAAGCAATTAGTTTTATTTTCTACAGAAAAACCAACAAAACCACAGTTCCGCGGCGAAGCAACAAGCCCTGGTACATGTAGTTTTGTGCCACCAGTGGCAGGTTTTATATTAGCAGCACATGTGTTGCGTACAATTTTGGAGGTACCTGAACAATGAAAAAAGCAAAAATCCATATGGCTGACGGCGGCGATATTGTAATTGAATTATTTGATAAAGAAGCTCCTGGCACAGTACAAAACTTCATTGATTTGATCAATAAAGGTTTCTACAATGGTCTTCGTTTCCACCGTGTAATTCCTGGTTTCGTAGCTCAAGGTGGTTGCCCTAATGGCAATGGTACAGGTGGTCCTGGCTACACAATTAAAGATGAATTAATTGGTAACCCACACAAACACGAACGTGGTGCATTGTCTATGGCTCACCGTGGTCCTAATACTGGTGGTAGCCAATTCTTTATCGTATACGAACCACAACCTCATTTGGATGGTGTACATACAGTATTTGGTAAAGTAATTGAAGGTATGGACGTAGTTGATGGTATCCATCAAGGTGCTATCATGGAAACTGTTGAAGTAATCGAAGGTTAATCTCATGAATGATGTATCTATTAAACATCCGGAATGGCTATATATTGATGTAGACGGAAAGACATCATATGGGTATGACCAAGAGTGGTTCACAGATGAGTGGCAACGCCTGTCTGGTTGTGGTCCTACATCGGCATCACAAGTTTTGAGTTATTCGCTATTTAGGGATGGCTTATTAGATTTAGAAACCACATCCGATCAAACGCTTGCTTTAGAACGGATGAACTTAGTTTGGAAATATGTAAAGCCACGCTTTGGTGGTGGTGTTTATAAGACTCAATGGATGGAACGTGGTCTTACTCGTTTACTGGAGGATAAAGGCCTATCTTATGATGTACATATGTTGAATGTATCTCCGTTCTGCGCATCTCGTGTAGAGGTGGAGGCTGCAGCTCAGTTTATTCATGATGCATTGGCGCAAGATGTGCCTGTAGCATTTTTGAATCGTCATAAGGGTAAAGAAAAAGCTCTTTATACATGGCATTGGGTTCCAATTCACAAGATATTTATGGATGGCGATGATATTCGCTGTGGCATCTTTGATGAAGGTGAAATCCGTGATTTCTCGTTAGCAAATTGGATGAAAGACACTATTTTAGGTGGCGGTTTCTGTTATATTAGTCGTAAAGATTAAGAAACAGAGCAATTAACGTAATATACATACGCATCGCAATCATCTGCGGTGCGTATTGTAGTATAAAAGTAGGAGGTACTACATGAGTCAATGGATTACAGAGGAACAAACTCCTCATTTACGTCTTAGCGCTGAAGCAGAAGAGGTATTATACTCTGGTGAATCTGAGTTCCAAAAAATTGAAGTGTTTAAATCTAAAGAGTACGGTACGATGCTCGCATTAGATGGTGTATTCCAAACGTCTGAGCGTGAAGAGTTCATCTACCATGAAATGATGAGTCATGTTCCATTGTTTTTACATCCAAATCCTGAACGTGTATTAATCATCGGTGGCGGTGATGGTGGCGTAGCTAGAGAATGTGTACGCCATGATTGTGTAAAAGAAGTAACAATGGTTGAAATCGATGGTAAGGTTGTAGAGCTTGCTAAACAATATTTACCAACTATTGCTAAAGCTATGATTGAAAACAATCCTAAATTAACTGTAAAAATTGGTGATGGCATTGGCTTTATGGCAGAAGCAGAAGATTACTATGATGTAATTATTGTAGACTGCTCCGACCCAATCGGTCCTGGTGAAGGTTTATTTACTGAAGAGTTCTATAAAAATACATTAAAAGCTCTTAAAAAAGATGGCTTATTTGTACAACAAACAGAATCTCCTATGTTACATCAACCGCTTGTTGAAAAAGTGTTTGGTTACGTAAATAATCACTTCCCAATTGCACGTTTATATACTGCATTTATTCCAATTTACCCAGCAGGCATGCATTGCTTCACTTTAGGCTCCAAAACATTTGATCCATTAACATGGACTCCAAACCGTGAACAAAACTTTGAAACTAAGTACTATAATGCTGAAATTCAAAAGGCTGCTTTTGCTTTGCCAAATTTTGTAAAAAACTATTTGCTAACTAAGTAATTTATATGTATAATAGGGAAGCACCATTCGTGAGGCATTTGCTTCCGAAGTGCTTCCTTATGTATATAAGGTTAAAGGGTTTATATTAGAGATAATACGTTTCTTGATTTTTATTGTAAAAGTTAAATGAAATTGAGAAAAAGGTGTTGACACAAATCTCTAGAACAGATATAATTCTCTTTGTTACGAAGACAACGTCTTCGATACCTACAAGGTGGTGGGTATGGTGAAGCGGTTAACACGGCGGATTGTGGCTCCGTTACGCGTGGGTTCGATCCCCACTACTCACCCCATAACCTACACATCGTAATCATTGTAGGGGTGTCGCCAAGTGGTAAGGCAACGGACTTTGACTCCGTTATGCGCTGGTTCGATCCCAGCCACCCCTGCCAACATGACTCACTAGCTCAGTTGGCAGAGCACCTGACTTTTAATCAGGGTGTCCCGCGTTCGAGTCGCGGGTGAGTCACCAAATTAAAACTCACAAACTTCGGTTTGTGAGTTTTCTATCTCTATTTTTAGAGATTTTGGTTATGATTGTGAGTATAAAATTTAATCGAAAATCGGTTGAAAAATCTTTGGAAAAGAGGTTGACGATTTAAGGTTAGATTGATATACTATACAAGTCGTTAGGCGTAGAACTAACGTAACAGATCTTTGAAAACTGAACAATGATAGGTAATCAATCGAAATGATTGAACATATGCCAGAGTGCGGGTTTTGACAAAGTCAAAACCAACCATAATTCAAAGTTACTTAAATGTAACGACAACAAATAATGAGCTATTCAAATAGCTTCAAGATATCTTGGAGAGTTTGATCCTGGCTCAGGACGAACGCTGGCGGCGTGCTTAACACATGCAAGTCGAACGAAGAGCGATGGAAGCTTGCTTCTATCAATCTTAGTGGCGAACGGGTGAGTAACGCGTAATCAACCTGCCCTTCAGAGGGGGACAACAGTTGGAAACGACTGCTAATACCGCATACGATCTAACCTCGGCATCGAGGATAGATGAAAGGTGGCCTCTATTTATAAGCTATCACTGAAGGAGGGGATTGCGTCTGATTAGCTAGTTGGAGGGGTAACGGCCCACCAAGGCGATGATCAGTAGCCGGTCTGAGAGGATGAACGGCCACATTGGGACTGAGACACGGCCCAGACTCCTACGGGAGGCAGCAGTGGGGAATCTTCCGCAATGGACGAAAGTCTGACGGAGCAACGCCGCGTGAGTGATGACGGCCTTCGGGTTGTAAAGCTCTGTTAATCGGGACGAAAGGCCTTCTTGCGAATAGTTAGAAGGATTGACGGTACCGGAATAGAAAGCCACGGCTAACTACGTGCCAGCAGCCGCGGTAATACGTAGGTGGCAAGCGTTGTCCGGAATTATTGGGCGTAAAGCGCGCGCAGGCGGATTGGTCAGTCTGTCTTAAAAGTTCGGGGCTTAACCCCGTGATGGGATGGAAACTGCCAATCTAGAGTATCGGAGAGGAAAGTGGAATTCCTAGTGTAGCGGTGAAATGCGTAGATATTAGGAAGAACACCAGTGGCGAAGGCGACTTTCTGGACGAAAACTGACGCTGAGGCGCGAAAGCCAGGGGAGCGAACGGGATTAGATACCCCGGTAGTCCTGGCCGTAAACGATGGGTACTAGGTGTAGGAGGTATCGACCCCTTCTGTGCCGGAGTTAACGCAATAAGTACCCCGCCTGGGGAGTACGACCGCAAGGTTGAAACTCAAAGGAATTGACGGGGGCCCG
>OGKM01000706.1_pt1 | contig 13313 bp, 10 predicted proteins | sample 1572501 | NCBI WGS metagenome assembly OGKM01 (sample SAMEA2582154, study PRJEB24529) | metagenome | biome: Human gut stool | place: China | collected 2011
GGTGAAACGGTGCGTTACCGTGACAGTAGCGCCTGCCAATAATAATTCAAGTGACATTGGGCGTCCCACAATATTTGAAGCCCCAACGATCACCGCATGTTTACCGTGTAAATCAATACCTGTGGTTTCTAATAATTTCATCACACCATAAGGGGTGCAAGCACGTAAAGTTGGGATACGTTGGCATAAACGCCCCACATTATAAGGGTGGAAACCATCCACATCTTTTTCAGGGCTAATACGCTCAATCACTGATGTGCTATTAATTTGTTCAGGCAATGGAAGTTGCACAAGAATACCATCAATGGTTTCATCAGCATTTAATTGATCTATCAGTTGTAGTAGTTCTGCTTCCGACGTTGTTTCAGGTAAATCATAGGATTTTGAAACCATCCCGATTTCCTCACAACTTTTTCGTTTACTGCCTACATAGACTTGAGAAGCGGGATCTGCCCCCACCAAAATGACCGCAAGTCCTGGTGCACGTTTACCTTGAGCACGATAATGTTCAATTTTACTGGCAACATCAGATTTGATTTTTTTTGATAGTTCAGTACCTGAAATAATTTGAGCAGTCATGCGTTTTTTCCTCAAGATGGCATTAAGTAAACGTTTGCTATTTTAACTGACAACGCCTTATTTTACAAAGACAACAAAAGTGCGGTTGAAAAACTGGAATAATTTTGAGCAATTGAAAGAGGAATCTAAAAAATTAATTGACTGAAAAGAAAAGCTCACTATAATTGTGCTCAATCGTCGGCGAGTAGCGCAGCTTGGTAGCGCAACTGGTTTGGGACCAGTGGGTCGTAGGTTCAAATCCTATCTCGCCGACCACTTCTTTTATATTTCCCTCGAAATTCCATACAAAAGATGTAACCCTTAAAATGCGCCCTTAGCTCAGCTGGATAGAGCAACGCCCTTCTAAGGCGTGGGTCAAAGGTTCGAATCCTTTAGGGCGTGCCATTATATACATTCTCAAAAAATCAAATCATCTTACAAAGTCATAAGTCATTGTTTTACAATGTAAATATTTGTAAATTTTTACATTAAAATATTTACCAAATTATTTCATACAAGTATTATTCATTTCGTTTCATACCAAATGAAACTTTTATGATATTTCGGATATTTTTTATTTAAAGGAATTAAACCTAATGAAAAAAACACTATTATTTGTATGTTTATTTGGAAGTGCATCTCTTGCTTTCGCAGAAGATACCGCAACAAAAACTGAAGTTTATACTCAAGTAGGAAGACTCGACGAGCGTATTACTGAAACTCGTTCAGTTCTTGATAATCGAATTACAAATGAGCGTAAAGAACTTGACGATCGCATTACTGGTGTCGATGTTCGACTTAATCAAACGGACAAAAATTTAAATGATCGTATTAATGAAACAGATAAAAATCTCAACAACCGCATCAATGATGAAGTGGGTCGTTTAGATGGTCGCATTACTGAAGATCGCCGAGCACTGGATGAAAGAATTACTGAAAATCGCAAAGATTTAGATAATCGTATTACGGAGAATCGTAAAGATTTAGATGAACGAATTACAGAGAATCGTAAGGACTTAGATAATCGTATCACCGGTGTAGAAGAGCGCGTTACGGATACCCAAAAAAATCTAAATAACCTAGATAACCAAGTAAAAAATAATACAAACAATATTCAAACGAACAGAACTGATATCGATGATCTAAAAAATAGAATCAGCCATAATTCATCAAGTAATACTCAAAACACCAAAGCACTTGCTGATAAAGTAAACAATAACGTGCAAAATATTGCTAATAACGCTTCACGTTTAGATCACTTATCAAATCAAGTGATGACAAATACAAAAGAGATTTCTGATTTACGCTCTGAAATGACACGTTCTACTGAATCATTGCGCTCAGATTTGAAACACAACGTGAAAAAATTACGTGCAGGCATTTCCAGCGCTATTGCGTTAACACAAGTCCCCCAAGCAATTACTTCTGGAGAAAGCGTGCTTGGTGTAGGTGCAGGAACTTTCCGTAATGAAAGTGCGCTAGCAGTCGGTTATTCTCGTGCTTCTGATAATGGCAAACTGCTATTTAAAGTAGGCGGTACTGCAAGTAGCCGTGGTGATTTTGGTGCAGGTGCAGGTGTTGGGATACGTTGGCGCTAACTAAATACTCGTATAAATAACAAAAGCACGCTTAATGCGTGCTTTTTTATATCCATAAAATATCGAGAATATATGATTTAAAAATGCTCGGATATTTATAAAGTATTGTAATTTGAATGGCGGTGAGAGGGGGATTCGAACCCCCGATGCACTTTCGCACATACACGCTTTCCAGGCGTGCTCCTTCAACCACTCGGACATCTCACCGTTTTGAAGTGCGTGAAATATAAAGATTTATCCAAGATTAGTCAAGTTTTTTGAGCTAGAACATAAAAAATCCTTTTCCTTTTAGCTAAAATATAAACTTATCTCTTTTCTATCGTCGTATTTTTATGCAAATCAAATTACTCTTTTCTAAAAATGTGTTTTTGGCCGTAAAACCATTTAGCGCATTGAAAGAATCTTTCCGTGAAGGTTACGGAAAACAAAAATTGATTAAAGATATTATCGCGGGCCTCACCGTGGGAGTTATTGCGATTCCCCTCTCCATGGCCTTGGCAATCGCCAGCGGTGTTCCGCCACAACACGGTCTTTATACCGCTATCGTAGCAGGGATCGTAATTGCGTTAACCGGTGGATCACGTTTTAATATTTCCGGACCAACCGCCGCATTTGTCGTGATTTTATATCCCGTTACCCAACAATTTGGACTCAGCGGATTACTCATGGCAACGCTACTTTCGGGAATTATTTTAGTCATCATGGCGTTGTCTCGATTGGGACGACTAATTGAGTACATTCCTCTCCCCGTTACACTTGGCTTTACCTGCGGAATTGGGATCACCATCGGCACCTTGCAAATCAAAGATTTCTTAGGTTTAGACATTGCTCAGATGCCACCTCACTATATTGAAAAAGTGCAAGCAATTTTGACCGCACTTCCAACGATTAACTGGGCTGATACCGCTGTTGGTGTGGTCACCTTATTTGTTCTCACACAATGGCACAAACTTCGTTTACCTGTGCCTGGTCATTTACCTGCTGTGATTATTGGTACACTCATGGCATTAGCTTTAGGGCAATTTGGTTTCTCGGTTGAAACCATCGGCACGGCATTTCACTACACCTTAGCGGATGGCACAACGGGAAATGGCATTCCGAATGTCTTGCCCGAGTTTGCCTTACCTTGGAATATTCCAAACGCGCAGGGTGAAATCATTAATTGGAATTTTGATAAAATACAAGATCTCTTACCTGCTGCCTTTTCAATGGCAGTATTAGGTGCGATTGAGTCACTACTTTGTGCGGTCATTTTAGATAATATGACGGATACCAAACATCACTCCAATAATGAATTACTCGCGCAAGGCTTAGGGAATATTGTTTCGCCATTCTTAGGTGGGATTACCGCAACCGCAGCTATTGCACGCTCAGCCGCTAATGTGAAATCAGGAGCGGTATCACCAATATCTAGTGTTGTTCATGCACTCTTAGTCTTATTCTCACTGTTATTCTTTGCGAATGCGCTGTCTTACTTGCCACTTTCTTCCATGGCCGCATTGTTGTTAATGGTGGCTTGGCATATGGCAAACGTGCCTGAAATTATTCGTTTGGCACGTCGTTCCACACAAAATGAAATTGCGGTGTTGTTCACTTGCCTAATTCTCACGGTGTTATTCGATATGGTGATTGCCATCTCAGTCGGCGTATTATTGGCGAGCCTCTTATTTATCCGCACCATTGCCGAAATGACAAAAGCGATTGAACAACCTGCACCAGAAGATTTAAATGATGTATTAGCTTATCGTATCAGTGGTCCATTATTCTTTGCCGCGGCAGATAAACTCTTTGCAGATTTACACGATAAAACCGTCCATACCGATCACGAGATTAAACATATCGTGTTGCAATGCGATGCCGTGACTGTGCTGGATACCGGCGGTATTCATGCGCTTACTCATTTTGTACAGCATATGTTGCCACATCAACAAATCTACTTGTGCAATATGCAATTCCAACCACTCAGAATGTTAGTAAAATCTAACTCTGTGCCTGAATTGCAAAAAATTAACTATGGTACAGATTTACAAGATGTGTTTAATAAAATTCGTGAGTTTGAACAAGCAAATCCATAAAACACTAAAAAGCGTGCTAAAATAAGCACGCTTTTTTATCAATAAAAATAAAGGAATTCAGAATGCGTCCAAATAATCGTGAAAATCATCAGCCTCGTCCAATTAAAATCACCCGCAATTACACTAAACATGCTGAAGGCTCAGTATTAGTGGAATTTGGTGATACTAAAGTTTTATGTACGGCGAGTGTTGATGAAAGCGTACCGCGTTTCTTAAAAGGACAGAATCAAGGTTGGGTGACAGCAGAATATGGCATGTTACCTCGCTCTACACATAGCCGTATGCAACGTGAAGCAGCAAAAGGCAAACAAGGTGGACGCACCATGGAAATTCAACGCTTAATCGCTCGCTCATTACGTGCTATGGTTGACTTAGAGGCCCTTGGCGAACGTTCTATTACCTTAGACTGCGATGTGATTCAAGCGGATGGCGGTACAAGAACAGCTTCTATCACCGGTGCAGCAGTGGCTTTATGTGATGCTATCAATGGTTTAATCGCTAACGGCACATTAAAAACCAATCCAATCAAAAGTCTGGTTGCGGCGATTTCGGTTGGAATTGTTGAAGGTGAAGCCGTGTGTGATTTGGAATATGTAGAAGATTCAGCCGCTGAAACAGATATGAATGTTGTGATGATGGAAGATGGTCGCATGATCGAAGTACAAGGTACTGCAGAAGGTGAGCCATTTAGCCACGAAGAATTACTCACCTTATTAGGCTTAGCAAAACAAGGCTGCGAACAAATCTTCGCTGCACAACGTGAAGCATTAGGTTTATAGGAACAAAAAATGGAAAGCTACAAAATCGAATTTATTAAATTCGCCTTGAGCCGTAACGTGCTTAAATTTGGCGAGTTTGCACTAAAATCAGGTCGAAAAAGCCCTTATTTTTTTAACGCAGGATTATTTAGCACGGGTGCAGATCTTGCTCGCTTAGGTGAATTCTATGCGAAGGCAATTCAATCAAGTGCGGTCGATTTTGATGTCATTTTTGGACCTGCCTACAAAGGCATTCCGATTGCGACGAGCGTTTCCATTGCATTATTCAATCAATTTAACCGTGATACGCCTGTTTGCTTTAACCGCAAAGAAGCCAAAGATCACGGTGAAGGCGGTAATTTGATCGGTAGCCCATTAACCGGCAATGTGTTGTTAGTCGATGATGTCATTACAGCTGGCACAGCCATTCGTGAATCCATGGCGCTCCTTGAAGCCAATCACGCGAAATTAGCCGCTGTCTTTATTGCATTAAATCGTCAGGAAAAAGGCAAAGGGGAACTTTCTGCCATCCAAGAAGTGGAACGCGACTATCAATGCCAAGTGCTTTCCATTATTGATTTGGATGATTTAATGCAATTCATTGAAAAAGAACCCGATTATCAGCAATATTTACCTGTGATGCGGGCTTATCGTGAAAGTTATGGTGTGTAATTCATCACTTGAAAAATAAGAATAAAGCCATATTAATGTAAGGGCAGACATTTGCGTCTGCCCATTATTGTCAAAAGACCTTTTGACCGCACTTTAGGGGAAGAGAATGTATTTTTTTGGAAAGATTATCGGCGTTTTTCTCGGTTTTAAATGGGGGGGCTTTTTCGGCGCCATCGCTGGACTGATTTTAGGCTCTATCGCAGATAAAAAACTTTATGAGCTTGGTTCAGTTAACTCTAGCTTTTTTAAGAAAAAAACGACCCGACAAGCGCTCTTTATGCAAACTACTTTTGCGGTACTTGGACATTTAAGTAAATCCAAAGGTCGTGTGACAGAAGAAGATATTCAACTGGCAAATCAGTTGATGAACCAGATGCAATTAGATGAGAGCCATCGCAAACTCGCTCAAGAGGCCTTTCGTCGCGGTAAAGAAGCCGATTTCCCTTTACGCCAGGTGATTCGTGAATTCCGCATTGGATGCGGACAACGTGCTGACTTGCTGAGAATGTTTTTACACGTGCAAGTGCAGGCTGCATTTGCTGATTCTCAATTACATGAGTCGGAAAAAGAAGTGCTTTATGTGGTAGCCGAAGAACTTGGTCTTTCCCGTATGCAGTTTGAGCAAATGCTGGCAATGGAAATTGCGGCTCGTCAATTTACCCAAGGTGGATTCTATCGCCAATACCAACAAGGCGGCTATCAACAGCAAGGTGGTTACCAATACCAACAACAAGGCGGATACCAACAATCTTCAGGCCCTACATTAAGCGATGCTTATAAAGTATTGGGCGTGAGTGAAAGTGATGATCGCAATGCGGTAAAACGTGCATATCGTCGTTTAATGAATGAACATCACCCGGATAAATTAGTCGCGAAAGGCTTACCGCCAGAAATGATGGAAATGGCTAAAGAAAAAGCGCAACAAATCCAAGCCGCTTATGATTTAATTTGTAAAGTGAAAGGCTGGAAATAGTGCGTGTTATCCTCGCCCCCATGCAAGGGGTGCTTGATCCTTTCGTTCGCCAGCTTTTAACCGAAGTGAATGAATACGATCTCTGCATCACCGAATTTGTCCGCGTGGTGGATCAACTCTTACCTGAAAAAGTCTTTTATCGTCTTTGCCCTGAACTCAAAAATCAGGGCTTTACCCCTTCTAAAACACCTGTTCGTGTCCAACTTTTAGGTCAACATCCGAACTGTCTTGCTGAAAATGCCCATCGCGCCATTGAGCTTGGATCACATGGTATTGATTTAAATTGTGGCTGCCCATCCAAAACCGTTAATGGGAGCAACGGAGGTGCAGCACTTCTCAAACAACCTGAATTAATTTATCAAGCGACTCTAGCCTTACGAAAAACCGTACCTAGTCATTTACCTGTCAGTGTGAAAGTGCGATTAGGTTGGGATTGTACTTCACAAGCGTTTGAAATTGCCGATGCTGTACAACAAGGTGGCGCCACTGAAATTACTATTCACGGTCGAACTAAAGCCGATGGCTATCGTGCCGATCGCATCAATTGGGGAAAAATCGGTGAAGTGAGATCTCGCTTAACGATCCCTGTGATTGCTAATGGTGAAATTTGGCGTTGGGAAGATGGTCAAGCATGTTTGAAAGCAACAGGTTGCGAAGATCTAATGGTCGGGCGTGGGGCATTAAATATCCCAAACTTAAGCCTTGTACTTAAACAAAACTGCGAAAAAATGCCTTGGGAAGATATTGAAAAAATCTTGCAAAAATATGCAGAAATGGAAAATTTCCATGATTCCGGTTTTTATCATGTTGCCCGAATCAAACAATGGCTACGCTATCTCAATAAAGAATATCCTGAAGCGGACATCGTTTTTGAGCGAATTAAAACCAGCAAAACGGCAGAAGATCTGAGAGAACGACTCTGTCAGTGCTAAAAAAGTGCGGTCAGAATAGACGGCTTTTTTAGCATTATCCCCACTCGTACGATGAGTGCTTACACTCAAACAAAACTTGACCAAAATCAAAAAGTTATCATACAGAACCAGTAGAATCGATGAGGCATATACCACAAAAAAGGAGAGGTGCCTTATGAAGACTCGTCTATTGCTTTCTAGCTTACTTATCGCATTTAGTGCAATATCATTTGCCCAAACGCATAAAGCGCATTGGTCTTATAATGGGAAAGAAAGCCCTGAACATTGGGGTGATTTGCTCACCGAATATCAAACCTGTAAGCTAGGGAAGGTTCAGTCGCCTGTTAATCTCGAAGCTGATAACGGAATGAAAGTAGCAAATAAACCACTTAAAATGAATTACTTCCCTGCGGAGTATCAAGTAGAAAACAATGGACATACCGTGCAAGTCAGTGTTGCACAAGAAAATGCACCATTTATTACGCTCAACAATAAACCATTTTATTTAAAACAATTTCACTTTCACACACCAAGTGAGCATACCTTTAAACGCCAACATTATCCTTTAGAAATTCATTTTGTCCATCAAAGTGAAGATAAAGCGTTAGCGGTTGTTGCCGTAATGGTAAATGAAGGTGAAGCTAATCCAGCATTAGCACCAGTCGTTGAGAAAAAACTCACCGTTGGACAAAAAGAAAAATTGGCTCAACCGATTGATATTCAAGCGCTAATGCCAAAAGAGATGGCACGCTTCCGCTTAAATGGATCGCTCACAACTCCACCTTGTAGTGAAAACGTAGCTTGGACCATTTTTAAAGCACCAATTCAAGCAAGCAAAGCACAAATTGCCGCAATAGAAGAAATGGAAGGGAAAAACAACCGCCCAACGCAACCATTAAATCAGCGTGATGTGGAAGTTGAACAATAAATAAAAAATGCGTGGATAGTTTCCACGCATTTTTTATTCAGATTAGAAAAGATTAAAGATGAATGTTACCATCGTAGATATGAGTGGCATCTCCAGTCATATAAAGCGGTGAGCCTACGCCTTCCCATTCAATAAGTAAGCTACCACCTGGTAGATCAACTTGCACTTTGTTATCAAGTAAACCTTGCATAATCCCTACTGCAGCTGCTGCACAAGCTCCACTGCCACAAGCTTGTGTTTCACCTGCACCACGTTCATATACACGCAACTTAATGTGATTACGATTGACGACTTGCATAAATCCAGCGTTTACCCTTTCCGGAAAACGTTCATGACTTTCTAAGAGTGGACCTAACTCTGCTACATTGGCCGTTTCAATATTGTCCACTTGAACAACGCAATGTGGATTGCCCATTGATACTGCACCACAAAGCACCGTTTGAACATCGGTACGTAAAATATAGTTTTTTTCAAATTTGTTGGCAGTAAAAGGAATTTTATTGGGTTCCCAAATCGGCTCGCCCATATTGACGCGAATTTGCCCATCTTCTTTTACCGTTAAAACCATTTTTCCTTTTTGCGTGCTTACTGCAATATCCTTTTTATTAGTCAGCCCTTTTAAGGTGACAAAACGCGCAAAACATCTTGCCCCATTTCCACATTGCGACACTTCACTACCATCTGCATTGAAAATACGATAATGGAAATCTAAATCTGGATCATAAGGTGGCTCAACGATTAAAAGCTGATCAAAACCAATACCACGATGACGATCGGCTAAGCGTTTAATGGTTTCAGGGGTAAAATAGGCATTTTGCGTTACAGCATCAACAACGACAAAGTCATTGCCAAGGCCATGCATTTTGGAAAACTGCATGTTTCCTTCCTTGATTTGAAAATTTTTTGGCATTATAGAGAGCAATAAGCCGAATGGCAAATAGCCAGAATAGACAAAGTGCGGTCAAAAAACACTTTATTTTCTCACCGCACTTTCATCATTACATCCAAGCGTTATTACGAATAATCCCTACTGCAATCCCTTCAATTTCAAAATGAGGTTGTTCTTCAAGATTAACGACAATCGGCTGAAACTCTTCATTTTCTGCATGCAGATAAATAACAGAACCTTTGCGTTCTAAGCGTTTTACTGTCACTTCATCTTCAATTCGGGCAACAACAATTTGTCCATTTCGCACATCTTTTGTGCTATGTACGGCAAGAAGATCGCCGTCTAAAATACCGATATCTTTCATGGATTGACCATATACTTTTAATAAAAAGTCAGCTTGTGGCTTAAACATATTAGCATCAACACGATAGGTACCTTCAATATGTTGCTCAGCCAGAATCGGCTCCCCTGCGGCCACACGACCGATGAGCGGTAAGCCTTCTTCTTCCTCATCATTTGCACTGTCATCAATAATGCGAATACCGCGAGAAGCCCCCGCGACAATTTCAATTGCACCTTTACGAGCAAGTGCTTTTAAATGTTCTTCCGCCGCATTAGGGGATTTAAAGCCTAATTCACGAGAAATTTCTGCACGAGTTGGCGGCATACCCGTGGTTTCTAAATGGCGTTTTAAGAGTTCCAGCACTTCTTGTTGTCTGGCAGTTAATGGTCTCATATACACTCCTGTTACTTTATACAGAATAACTGTTAGTATATACAGAAAGATGGCGATTGCAACAACTATTTTCTAGCGATAAAAGTGCGGTCAATTTTTTTCATATTTTTGAGTGTTCATCATAAATCTCAAATGTAAATTTTTAGAATTTGACTGGTCGAATGTGTTAAAATGCCAGACAATACCTAGAAATGTCTAACAAAAAGAGAATATTAATTATGTCTGGCATCGTAAGTACTTATCGTAAATTATTAGAATTACCGCTTTCGGTTCTAGTAAAAAATAATCCTATTCCCGCTCAACCCATCGAAGAGCTTCAACTCAATATCAATCAACCCATTCTTTACGTTTTACCTTATACCTCTCAAACTGACTTCGTGATTTTCCGTCGTAACTGTTTGAGCGTCGGTTTACCTGATCCAGCTGAAAAGAATGTGATTGATGGCGTAGCATTACCACGTTATGTCTATTTAGACGAAGGTCGCCGCTTTTTTAAATCAAAAGGCGCAAAAGATGAAACTGTCAAAGTCTTCAATAAATATTTAGAGTTGCACCGTGATGTTGCTGATTTAGATGTACAACTGATCCCTGTTTCTGTGCTTTGGGGGCGTTCACCAGGTAAAGAAGATAAAGCAAGCTTACCCAATCTTCGCTTATTAAACGGTCTTCAAAAAACCTTTGCGGCCATTTGGTTTGGACGTGATACTTTTGTGCGTTTTTCTCAAGCACTTTCTTTGCGTTACATGGTAAATGAGCACGGTTCAGATGAAAAAATTGCACAAAAACTGGCTCGCGTGGCTAAAATGCACTTTGCTAAACAACGCATTTCCGCGACTGGACCTCGTTTGCCAAACCGCGAAGCGATGTTTAATAAGCTCTTAAATTCTCAAGCAATTCAAAATGCGATTGAAGATGAGGCAAAATCAAAAAATATCAGCCGTGAGAAAGCCTATGCTGAAGCCGAAAAAATTCTTCATGAAATAGCGGCTAATGTAAGCCATTCAAGCCTTCGTGCGGCGGATCGTTTCTTACGTTGGTTATGGAACAAACTGTATTCTGGTATTGATGTACAAAATGCCGACCGAGTACGTAAATTAGCATTAGAAGGACATGAGATTGTTTATGTGCCTTGTCACCGTAGTCACATTGACTATTTATTACTTTCTTATGTGCTCTATCACCAAGGTCTTGTACCGCCACACATTGCAGCAGGGATTAACTTAAACTTCTGGCCAGCAGGTCCTTTATTCCGTAGCTGGGGGGCATTCTTTATTCGCCGTACGTTTAAAGGTAACCGCCTTTACTCTGCAATCTTCCGTGAGTATTTAGGGGAATTATTCCACCGAGGTTATTCCGTCGAATACTTCATTGAAGGTGGTCGTTCTCGTACAGGTCGCTTGCTTGCACCGAAAACCGGTATGATGTCGATGACACTACAAGCGCTTCAACATAACCAAACTCGTCCAATTTCTGTGGTGCCTGTGTATATCGGTTATGAGCACGTATTAGAAGTAGATACTTACGCGAAAGAATTACGTGGCGCAGCGAAAGAAAAAGAAAATGCTGGCTTAGTTTTACGTGTGATTAAAAAATTACGTAATTTAGGTCAAGGCTTTGTGAATTTCGGTGAGCCAATCACACTTTCCAATTACCTCAATCACCATTATCCAGAATGGAAAGAGCAACATCATGAAGATAAACCACACTGGTTTAACCATGCAGTTGGATCGGTTTCTAATCAAGTGATGGTGAATATTAATAAAGCTGCTGCAGTCAATGCGATGAATTTAGTAGGGACCGCTCTGCTCTCTTCTCGTCAACGTGCACTTTCTCATGAGCAACTATTAGAACAACTATCTAGTTATCAAGAAATGTTAAAAAATGTACCGTATTCTACAGATGTGGTACTGCCAACTGATACACCAAAAGCGATGCTTGACCACGTATTAAGCTTAGATCGTGTGGGTGTGTTAGTTGAAAAAGATAACTTTGGGGAAATTATTCGTTTAGAACGTAATTCTGCTGTTCTCATGACGTATTACCGCAATAATATTCAACACTTATTTGTGTTGCCTTCACTTGTTGCGAGTATCGTTTTACATTATGAAGCAATCCAAAAAGATTTATTATTGGATGCGGTACGTAAAATTTATCCATTCTTAAAAGGCGAACTCTTCCTTCATTTCAATGAAGAAGAATTAAATACACAAATTAAAGCCATTATTGATGAATTCGCGCGTCAAGAAGTTATCCAATCCAATGATAATTTCTTATCGATCCACCGCTCTAAAGTTCGCATTTTACAACTTTGGTCTGCAGGTATGCGTGAAATCTTACAACGCTACTACATTACAGTAAGCATTTTACGTAGAGATCCTGAAATTGCCCGTGGTTTACTAGAAAAAGAAAGCCAATTGGTGGCACAGCGTCTTTCCGTATTACACGGTATTAATGCACCAGAATTCTTTGATAAAGCGGTATTCTCTGCCTTCATTGCTCACTTGAAAGAAGAAGGTTACTTCGATGATGATAAAGAAAAATTACACGAGCTAGCAACAATCTTAGAGCATTTGATTTCTAGCGAGATTTGCTTAACAATCAACGGCGCGGCAGATAAAGCAGATGAAGTTGAGATTGAAGTAGAAGAAGAGGATAAATCAAGTAAAGATGAATAATCTTTACTGACATAATAAAAGGGCGTGTTGAATATATCCAACACGCCCTTTTCTTTATACGATTAATTCAACCAGAAATAATATCCTATTGTCGCGATAACCAATATACACACAATATTTAAGATAAACCCAGCTTTAACCATATCACTTTGGCGGACCTCACCTGTACCAAATACGATAGCATTTGGCGGTGTTGCTACCGGCAACATAAATGCACAAGATGCACCTAAACCAATAATTAATGCAAGACCAATTTCCGGCATACCGAGAGATTGTGCAATAGAAATAAAGATTGGTACTAATAATGCTGCACTCGCGGTATTGGAAGTAAATTCAGTTAAGAAAATAATGAAGGTTGCGACCAATAAACCAATGAGGTAGTAATGTTGTCCTTGAACTAAGAATACAATACCGTCAGCTAACACTTTACTTGCGCCCGAATCTTTTAACACTGCACTCAAGGTTAAACCGCCCCCGAAAAGCATCAATACGCCCCAGTCAGTGCTTTCTTGGATTTGTTTCCAATTTGCCACACCAGTT
>OGKM01000711.1_pt1 | contig 13233 bp, 18 predicted proteins | sample 1572501 | NCBI WGS metagenome assembly OGKM01 (sample SAMEA2582154, study PRJEB24529) | metagenome | biome: Human gut stool | place: China | collected 2011
AGCAACCGGCGGACGTGATGGTCGTACCCAAGTAGACGACGGTTCAATTGGCTTTGATTTGGTTTCATTCCAAAACGAAAGCGGTAAGCACGGTACAAACCCCGAGCAGCTTTTCGCTATGGGTTACGCTGCCTGCTTTGATAGCGCGATGAACCATGTAGCACCGACACTCGGCTTGAAACCGACGAAATCTTCCACTACTGTCGGTGTAGGTATCGGTCAAAAAGCCGATGGTGCATTTGGCTTAGATTTAGATATCACGATTACCGTAGCAGGTTTGACTGAAGATGAGGCGCGCAAATTAATCACTCGTGCTCACGAAGTTTGCCCTTACTCTAATGCTACTCGTGGTAATGTCGATGTACGCTTACATGTGAATGTTATTCAATCGTTTGATTTGTAAAACAAAGGCTGTTAAAATACATCAACCCATTATTTTGAAAAGGAAAATATTATGACTGCTTACGTTATCTTTATTCGTGATGAAATGAAAGACCAATCCGCTTATGACCACTATTTACAACTTGGCGTGCCAACCCTTGCGCCTTTTGGTGGCGAGATTTTAGTAGCAAACGGTGAACATGAAGCTTTTGAAGGCGCAGATTTTGATGGCTCCGTCGTATTGCGTTTTCCTGATATGGCATCCGCACGATCATGGTACCACAGCCCGGAATATGAACAATTCAAATCCATCCGTTTGGGCGCAACAACAGGCCGTGCAATTTTAGTGGAAGGGATTAATTAACATTATTTCTTAGAAAAAGGCTGTCTGAAATTTCAGACGGCTTTTTTATAACAAAGTGCGGTCAAATTTTTAGGTGTTTTGCAAATCTCCATCAAAACTTGACCGCTTGTTTTTAAAACTTCACTGTTTCACCATCTTCTGGAATTGCTACATTTTCAAGTTTGTTTGCTTGGACAAATTGGCGTAAATCCTTACGGTAAACAGACATATGGTTTACTGCATCCATGTGCACTGTGATAAGTTTTGTATTCGGTAGCATTTGGCGAGCATGAGCAACATCTTGTAACCCCATAATAATGCCGTCATTCGGAAAAGCTAAGGTACGCGCATCACCGGTGTTCATAATCATTACATCAGGTTTATAACGATTAATGGCTTTGTTTACTTCGGCAGTCCAAATTGTGTCACCAACCAAGTAAACCGTTGGATGACCTTTCGCTTGGAATGTTACGCCCATCGCCTCATCTAAAATCTCAGCCAATTGTGGCACAGCGTACATTTCCGTTGTGCCGTGAGAACCGCCGGTTTTATTTAAAATAATACCTTCAAACTCCACCGGTTTTTCCAACGATAAACTGGTTATGTTAGTAAAACCTTGCGCTTTGAGTAAGTCACCATCCCGTTCATGTTGCACAAAAATTTTGATGGATTTAGGTAAAATTTTTTGTGCAACCTCATCCCAATGATCTTCATGTGTATGAGTCAAAATAATGGCATCAACATCTTTGAAAGTATCTTCTGCTTTCATCGGCAATTCCACAAGTGGATTACGCAAATGGCTATTTAATGTTCCTTCAAAGCCTGCATAACGTCCTTTTTCAGCAAGCATCGGGTCAATTAAAAAAGTTTTCCCTGCATAGTTCAGGCGACCAGTAGCATTGCGGATATGTTGGTAGCTATCAGTGTTTTTAGAGGCAAGATCTACAGCGAAAGTATTTGCGCTAATAGCCAATGCTGTAGTGCTAATTAAGGTTTTTAAGTTCATTGTTTTTCCCTTTCTATATACGTTATTGAATGAATAAACATATTATAGTGAGAACAAAATTGCGCAAAAATAGACAAAAAATCAATAAACGTAATAATCAGGTCATTTTTTGTGCTATGCTCATATCAAAGTAGGAGAAATAAAATGAATAAACCCACAGTTGCTTTGATTGTGTATGAACAAATGATGCCCATTCATTTTGCGATGGCATATTCCGTTTTTTCTATGTCGGATTTAAACGGCAAGCCGTTATTTGACTGTAAAATCGTTAGCGATTCGGACAACCTGACAAACTCGCTATTTCACATACATTTAGATGGTGGTTTAGAGTGGTTGGAGAATGCCGATATTGTTGTGATGACTGGATGGCATGATACTCAAGTGATGCCGAGTGAGGCTTTATTAACGGCGTTACGGCAAGCATATCAACGTGGTGCGACAGTGGTGGGTTTATGTTATGGCGCCTATGTGTTGGCGTGTAGTGGTCTACTTAACGGCAAAAAAGCAACCACACATTGGCTAGGAGATAGTGATTTTACTTGTCGCTTTCCACAGGTGAAATGGGATTTAAATCCTATTTATTTAGAACAAGATCGACTGATTACCTCAGCAGGAACAGCCGCTTCCATGGATTGTTGCCTTTCTATTGTCCGTAAATTATATGGTGTGAAAATTGCCAATCATATTGCCCGAATACTGGTTATCCCCCCTCATCGTGAAGGCGGACAAGCACAATTTATCGAACGCCCTATTTCTCGTTCCACACCTAATCATAATATCAATGCGTTGCTTGCTTATTTAAATGAAAATCTGACCGCACTTCATTCGACTGATAGTCTTGCCGAACGTTTGTCAATGAGCCGTAGCACTTTCACCCGACATTTCCGTAAAGCAACCGGAATGTCATTAAATCAATGGTTAATTGAAGCAAGGCTACAACGAGCAAGAGAGCTTTTGGAAAGCACAGATTTATCTATTACTGATATTGCAGAACAAAGTGGATTTCATAGCGATACCGCCTTGCGTCAGCACTTCTTGAAAAAACATAAGATTTCACCGAATCGCTGGCGTAAGCAGTTTCAAATTGAGGATGTTTAGATCTTTTTATTTTAAAGTGCGGTCAAATTTTTAGGTGTTTTTGCAAATTCAATTCAAAATTAAACCGCTTGTTTGATCTAAACTCAGTCTATTCCTCTTCCTCTCCCTATCAAAAAGTTTGATAAGCGTTTGAAATAAAAAAGGTGAGTCAAAATGCTCACCTTATAAACTCATATTTTGTAATTATCCGAACACTTTTTCCAAATGTGCTTGGTAGTCTGCTAAGTATTGTTCTACTTGTGGATTTTTAATCACATCGTTACATAAGAATGTCGGTAGACGGGTCAAGCCGATGAACTCGTTGAGTTTGTGAAAGTGCATGTATAACGCATCCACACCTTTGCCTTCGAAGAAGTCGCCTTCGCGGGTAAACGCTTCAATAGGCGCATTCCACGTAAGCGAAAGCATGTGTTTTTTGCCTTGCAACAAGCCACCTGTGCCGTAGCCTTCTGTCGGATTGACGCGATGACGACCATCGCTGTGGTAAAGCTTGCCGTGTCCAGCGGTTAATACTTCGTCTATGTATTTTTTCACTGTCCAAGGTTCGTGCATCCACCAACCTGGCATCTGCCAAATCACGGCATCCATCCACAAGAATTTTTCGATTTCTGCTTCAACATCATAGCCGGCATCAATCACGGTTTCTTGTACATTGTGTCCAAGTGCGGTCAAAACTTCTTTCGCTTTTTTGTGAAGTGTGTGGTTCAACTCGCCATGTGAATGACCAAACTCTTTTCCACCGTCTAATAATAAAATATTCATTTTTTCTCCTTTAGCTAATAATTTACCGATTACGAAGCACTTTAGTAATGCAATAATTTAACCAATCAATAAGCGCCAACTATTAAACGTACGACTCAAATTCGAGAGTTTGATAGAAGTTAAAAGCGCAATAAAAAAGCCTTGAAGTCATTATTTTCAAGGCTTTAAAGTCTTTCATAGGACTTGATAGGTTTATTTTGTGGTGGAGCTGGCGAAAACTGATCTAGATAAATATCACTTTGTTTTTAAAGGAAATATTTAATAGTTAAAAATAGCTTACTACCAAGCTTACTACAATAAAAAACAGGACGCCAATTCAGACGTTATTTAGCCTAATTTTGCCGAGATTATAACACCAAATTTTGCAATTGCTTGCGTTATTTTGCGTTAAAGGATCTGATTAAAAGGATCCGAAAGGCGGTAGATCTGAAAAGGCTTTGCAAAGGATCTAAATTTGCGTTGAAACATACACATTTACTGTGCGGGCGTGGCGAGGTTTTGTCTGCGATTTTTCGTGCGTGCATTTGGGCGAAAAATCGGGTTAATACATGGCTTTAAAGTTTGTTTTATTGATTGATTTGATATAATAAACTTGGGAAATACTAATACTATACAAGACAAAAACAGTTCTTGCGCAATAAAAAACCCGCATTTCTGCGGGCTGTTTATTTTGAAAGGATCTATTGTAGTAATTTGTATTCGGTAAACGTGATCACCTCTTCCCCTACCCAACTATTAATCTCTTTTAAGCGTTCCTGTAATGGAATGATCTCATTGATAAAAAATACTCGCGTTGCTTTCTCTACGTCACCAAAACCGCCTGTGTTATTAGGCACAATTCCCATTAATTGCGGTGGCACACGATGGGCCGCCAATACATCATCACGGCTTGCATTTTTAATATTTAAGAAGTCATCTTTCGCCACTGCATCAGACAATGGAATGACTTGCATTCCGTCTTTCTTGCCGTTTGGAATATACACGAATAAATTCTTAAAGTTGCCAGTGCCTTTTGTTTGACGGATTTGTGTTTTGATTGCTTCAATGTCGTCTTTGTTTTGCGTTGGGTCCGTCATATAGATAATCGAACCCGCATGCGCACCGTTCAAATAATATTTGCGACGGAACAATGTCGCACTTTCATTCAAGAAAGCTGATTGTAAAGCCGCTAAATATTCCGGCACGCCGTAAATCTCTTGGTTCACATCAGGGTTGATCAGATTAAACACCGCATCTTTCGGGAATTCATATTCATCAAAGCCATTCACAATCTGATAAAAAATGCCTTTCTCCACGCCAACGCGCATATATTTTGCAAGGGGCGATTTTAACGCAATCACTTTCCCGAAAGTGTTTTCAACTTTTTCAAGATAAGCATTACCGAATACTAAGTAATCTTGCACCAGTTTTTCTAACTGCGTGCGTGGTAAAAGTGCGGTCGTTTTACAGGTAGAAAGCAAAATGTTTTTCTTCACCGTGATCGCACTGTTATGATGTGCAGATGCATTTAAGGCTTTGGCAAGATAACTTAAATTAATTGGTGGGTTGTAATATTTCTCATACATCAACACGCTTTCGAAATAATTCAATACTTCTGCACGGTCAAGCACGGGAATAGGTTCACCAAAGCTGAACGCCTGTGCTTGATTCCCCGTAGAAAGTGCGGTTGATTTTTTTGATTTTTTGCTCATTTGGTAATCCTATTCAAAAGTGAAAATGGTTGATTGGTTACTTGACACATCGCCGTTTAAACCATAAGGCACATTTAAAATGCAGTTCATAATTGCCCATGATAAGTCGCCATGGCTTGCATCTTCTGAACGGTCAGAAACATAAGTGATCTTTCCTGTTCCGGTAATCCGTTTTTTAACTGTCATAAAACTGGTGATGATTTCGTTACCATCAAATTTAAGACGGCGTTTCTGAATTAAGTTTTGCGTTTTTAATACCATCTCATTTTTTAAATCAGCGTTGTAATCAAGACCGATTGCCATTGGATAGAATTTTTTTACTTCTTGGAATACGCCTGACCCCATCCCAGTTTTATCAATCACAATGCGGGTGACATTGTAATCATCACAGAAACTTTTAATTCTGCTCGCTTGTGCTTCATAGTCCATGCCGTGAAATGTTTGCCAATGCAAAACACGATAATCACCGCCTTCAACTTTGGGCGGAGCGATGATCGCTAACGCTGCACGGTCGCCAGTAAAGGCGGGGTCATAACCTAACCACACTTCACGATTACCAAATGGGCGTTGATAGAAAGGCTTGTAATCGTGCCATTCTTCTAAGCTGTCCACTTGGCAAAGTTGCAAGTCGGCAAATTTAAACGCCGACGTGTTATCATCTGCAAACTGGCATAAAAACAACTGTTCAAATTCTTCTTTGCTGTTTTCTGCGATCAGGTCGTCAATATTGAATAGGTTGCACCCACCTTCCATCGCATCATTAATAGTAACAATCTGCTTCCATTGGCGGTCAGCACAAAGTTTGCCGCTTTTTAAATTCTCGTGCGAAATGTCAATTTCTACTTTGTCCGCCTTGGCCCGATTTTTATTAAATGCCTTTCCGGAAAAGAAAGCATAAGCAGGATGCGCAATCGTGGTCGGCGTTGAAAAATACGTTTGGCGATACATCTTTTGCGCCGCCATACCTGATGCCACTTTACGCATCACATCAAATTTAGGCACCCAAAACACTTCATCAAAATATAAATTGCCGTGATACGATTGAGCCGTGGCGGAGTTCGTACCAAGGAAAATTAATTCTGCCCCATTTGGCAATTTGATAGTTTCGCCTTTTAAATCCACGTCCGCTGTTTGCTTGGCATAGTTGACAATGTAAGAACGGAACTGCAACGCCTGTTTTTTACTGGCAGACAAAAAGATTTGATTGTGTCCAGTCGTCAATGCATCAATAAAGGCTTCATGGGCAAAATAGTAAGTCGCCCCGATCTGTCGGCTTTTTAAAATGTTTCTGATGCGGTTTTCTTTCGCTTTATGCCAAACACGCTGATAATTAAACATCCCATCAAGAAAGCCATTGATCAGTAATTCTTCTTGTTCCTGATCAATGGCATTTTGTTCTGCTTTCTTCCGTTCGCCTTTGTTTCGATTGGCAAGTTTCGGGTTTAAATCCACTTCATTGCCATCACCGAAAGAATATTTTTTCACTCTCGCCATGCGTTCCATTTGGCGACCGAGCAAATCAATTTCTTTATAGTCTGCTCCGCTTTTTTCTTCTTTGGCGATAAGCAAATTCAATCTTGTTTCTAGGGCTAATTCAACACGCCCAACAGGGGTGACATCATCCCATTTTTCGCGATCTTTCCAACTGGAAATCGTGGACGCGGCAATATCAAGCTGACGAGCAATTTCAGCGATTTTATAACCGCTAAAATACATCTGTTGTGCTTTTCGTTTTATTTCCGCCGTCACATCGGGCGAAGCTTGATTGATAACTTGTTCGTCCATTCATAATCCTTTCAATTTACAACCGCATAATAGAAAGGGGGATGGCGTTAGTCTTTACAGCGCACCTGTGAACAGAAAAGCAACAAAAACAACCCATAGACCGCAAAAATTAAACCTTTCAGAATAATGGCAATCTTTGAGCCAAACCAACAACAGAAAGGACAACCAATGGCAAAAAAATCTAAATGGGCAGTTGTCGCAACAGAAGGGGCAACAACTGACGGCCGAACAATTCAGCGCAATTGGATTGAAGAAATGGCCGAAAGTTATGATCCAAAAAACATCTACGGCGCACGCATCAATCTTGACCACATCAAATTCTCTGTCTATCTCCCTGAACTTGCCAATGCTCATTGCTTTGGTGATGTCTTAGCCGTGAAAGCAGAAGAACGTGAAGATGGCAAGTTACAGCTTTTAGCCGAACTTCAACCAACTGATGCACTCATTGCCTTAAATAAAGAAGGTCAAAAAGTTTACACATCAGTTGAAATTGACACCAATTTTGCAGACACAGGCAAGGCATACTTAGTTGGTTTAGCCGTGACAGATAATCCGGCAAGCTTAGGCACAGAAATGTTAAGTTTCTCGCACAATGGTTTAAATGCCCGCAAATTAAAAGCGGAAAACATTTTCACCGCTGCCGTTGAAACGGAATTGGAATTTGTTGAAGAAGCAGAAAAAAGCCCATCTGTGTTAGAAAAAATCAAAGCGTTATTTGCGAAAAAAGAAAAATCGGATGATGAACGCTTTTCAGATCAATCCAGTGCCATTGAGCTTTTAGCAGAGCAACAAAAAGACATCTTGGAAAAATTGACCGCACTTCAAGGCGATTTTGCAAATCAACAAACCGCCATTGAAGAAATGAAAGCGGGCAATGCCGAAATCCATGCAACGTTTGAAGAACTCAAACAAAAGCCGGCACAAGCCGAACATTCCCGCCCATTAGTTTATGGTGAAGAACCTGAAACTGACGGCCGCTTCTTTTAATTTATCTTAGGAAAAAACCAAATGAATAAATTTACCCAACAAAAATTCCAAGCTTACATTGAAGGTGTCGCACAAGATAACGGCGAAGATGTGGCATTTGTTGCAAATGGCGGGCAATTCACCGTCACACCAACAATGCAGCAAAAATTAGAAAACGCGGTGCTTGAAAGTTCCGATTTCTTAAAACGCATCAATGTTGTGCCTGTTACTGAAATGAAAGGTGACGCATTGCGTTTAGGCGTGCTTTCACCTGTTGCAAGCCGTACCGATACCAACACAAAAGCACGTGAAACTACGGACATCCACAATTTGCAAGAAAACTTATATTCTTGCGAACAAACCAACTTTGACACGCATTTAAACTATGCAACGTTAGACAGTTGGGCGAAATTCCCTGACTTTGCGGCGCGAATCGGTAACTTAAAAGCAGAGCGCATTGCGTTAGACCGCATCATGATCGGTTGGAACGGTACAAGCGTGGCAGCAACAACCAACCGCACATCAAATCCATTATTGCAAGACGTGAACAAAGGTTGGTTAGTTCAAATCGAAGAAAAAGCCACTGCACGTGTGATGAAAGAAGCGAAAAGCGGCACAGGCAAAATCGAAATCGGTGAAGGTAAAGAATATAAAAATCTTGATGCATTAGTCTTTGCATTAAAAGAAGATTTCATTCCTGACCAATACCGTGACGACACAAAACTTGTAGCGATTATGGGTAGTGATTTATTAGCGGACAAATACTTCCCGCTTATCAACCAATCAAAACCAAGTGAACAAGCAGCGGGCGGCCTTGTAGTCAGCCAAAAACGAGCTGATAGTTGTAACCGTGCCATTCTTCCCGAAAGGCACTGTGTTAGTGACATCACTCGACAACTTGTCAATCTATGTGCAAGACGAACGCATGCGCCGTCACTTAAAAGACGTGCCGGAACGAAACCGTGTGGAAGATTACTTGTCATCCAATGAAGCTTATGTGGTTGAAAACTACGAAGCAGTGGCGATGGCGAAAAATATCACCGTTCTTGATGCACCAACTCACGCGTAATCATAATGCGACCAACTAAACGTCACTTTCTTGAAGTTTCTGCCGCTATCGCTAATGCGGCAGAAACCGAAGATCTAAGCGATTTCACGGAATACGAAAAAATGTGCCGTATTCTTGCGAGACATCGAAAGGATTTGAAAAACATCCAATCGACAGAACGCAAAGCCGCATTTAAAAAGCAAATTTTGCCAGACTATCTGCCATGGATTACAGGGGCGTTATCTGCCGGAACAGGCAAACAAGATAACGTTTTAATGACATGGTGCGTGTGGGCAATCGACTGCGGGGAATATCACCTTGCCTTGCAGATTGCGGATTATGCCGTATTCCATGATTTGCGTTTGCCTGAACCGTTTACGCGAACACTTGGCACATTATTGGCGGAAGAATTTGCAGACCAAGCAAAAACCGCACAAGCCGCCAATCAGCCATTTGAAGTGGCTTACTTAGAGCAAGTACAACGCATCACCGCTGAATGTGACATGCCAGATGAAAGCCGTGCGAGATTATTGCGTGAATTAGGCTTGTTATTGGTTGAAAAGAACCCTGAACAAGCCTTGCAATACCTTGAACGTGCTTTAGGGTTAGATCAGAAAGTGGGCGTGAAAGGCGACATTAAAAAATTACGCAAAAAATTAAGCAAAGACGATGAATAATCGGATTTGATAACGAGCAAACCACGCACCCGCGGGGCGGATAAAAGCGCGGTCAGGTTTCTTTACCTCTTTTCCTGATTGTTGCTCTTTATCCTCACCCCGCTTTTTTTATAAGGGAAACAATGAGCGACGGATCTCTATCAGTAAAACTCGCCCCAGATTATGAAATGGGCGCAGTGCAAAAACAACTGGAAGATTACGGAACAGGAGAAGATATTATTCGAAACGATGATTTTTTCCCTGACATTTCTCTTTCTGCTTTTCGCAATCAATATCGTGCAGACGGCACAGTTACCGAACAACGCTTGCAAGATGCATTGATTGAAGCCATCGCCAGTGTAAATGATGAATTATCTACATTCAAAGCACAAAGCGAACATCACTTCCTTGAACAAATCCCCGCACCATCAGTCAACGGCGAAAGCGTGTTGATTTATCGCTATAAACGCGCGGTGAACTGTTTGGCACTGGCTAACCTTTACGAGCGTTACGCAAGCTATGACAGCACCAATGATGGCGAAAAGAAAATGGATTTACTCAAAGACAGCATCAACGAATTAAGACGAGATGCACGCTTTGCCATTAGTGACATTATCGGCAAAAGACGTGTCGATGCGGAGTTAATTTAATGGAAGTTTACGCACAACAAAATGACAACCTAGACGCCATTCTTTATCGCTATTTTGGCCGCAGTGAAGGGCTTTTAGAAATTGCGTGCGAATTAAATCCGCACTTAATGGATAAGCCAGTCATCCCCATCGGCACACCAGTAATATTGCCAGAAACTGACACGGAAAAGATCAGCGTGGCAAGTGACACTATACAACTTTGGAGCTGATATGCACGACACACCATCAAAAGCGTCTTACACATCAGGATTATTTGCCTTCTTCATCGGACGCATTGCGGATATGTTTTCAAATGTAAATTGGGCAGACGTTGCATCAGTAACAGGTATTGTGATCGGCGTCGCAACATTCCTTGTAAATTGGTATTACAAGAAAAAAGATTTTGAATTAAAAGAAAAAGAATTAAACCAACGGAGCCATCACCATGATTAAACGAACAGCGAAATATGCATGCAGTGTTGTGGCGATTGTAGGATTGGCACTCTCTTTACACGGGCATGAAATTAGAACATCAGAAAAAGGCTTGCTATTGACTGGCAATGCAGAAGGCTGTCAAAGAGTGCCATATAACTGCCCTGCAGATGTATTAACATTCGGGCTAGGAACCACTGATGCAGTCGAAAAAGTCATTCCACATAAAGTCTATACAGATGAAGAAATTGCAAATGCCTTTACAAAGGGAATTAAACAAGCCGAAAAATGTGTGAATACGTATGCAAACGGTCAAGCAATGCCGCAAGGTGCATTTGATGCCTTAGTGTCAATTACCTTTAATGCAGGATGCGGGAACTTAAAAAACAGCACGCTTTTTAAAATGGCACGGAAAGGATATAGCAAAGCCATGTGCGGTCAATTTGAACGATGGATTTATGCAAACGGCGTTCCACTGAAAGGCTTAATTGAAAGACGACAAAAGGAGAAAGCATTATGTTTGGGTTCTTAACGAAAAAAGAAAAATACATTTTATTGGTTGGCCCGCTCATGCTTGTGGCAATTATCCTATTTCAAGGGTGGCAAGCCAACCACTGGCGAGCCGAAGCCGCCAAAGAGGAACAATTAAAACAACAATGGGAAGCGTCTTACGTTGCCTTAAATGAAAGCGTGGATAAATTCAATGAGCAACAAAAAGCACTCACGGAAGCCATTAATCAGTTAAAAATCTCTCAAACCAAGCAAGCACAGGATTTAAAAAATGCACTTAAAAAACACCAAGATTGGGCTGACACTTTTATCCCTGATGATGTTAGCGGCGTGTTCAACAGCCCCGAAAATCATTAAAAAGCCAATTCTATGCCCGCAAGTTGCAGAATGTACGCCATTTGCCGCCACAATTAAAACAAACGGTGATTTGGCTAACGCTTATCTACAAAGCCAACAAAAGCTAAGTGTATGCATTGTTGAAAATCAAGCATTAAAGAAATGCATTGATGAATTTAATAAACAGGAAAAACAATGACAGATCAATTCGACCGTGCGCAAGAACTCGAACAAATGACACGAGACATTGCGTTACAAAAACACCGCACTTTTAAAGCAATCAGTGCGTTTTATTGCGAAGATTGCGACATCCCCATTCCTGAAAAACGCCGCCAATTAATTCAAGGCGTAACACGTTGCGTGGATTGTCAGCAAAAATATGAAATGCAACAACGGAATTTCAGAAAATGAAAAAGCCAAACCAACTGCGCAAAATCCTTGAGCAAAGTCACCAAGACTTTGTGAAAAATCCTGACCGCTTACAGCTTTATGTTGACGGCGGTCAAGTTGTTGCAACAGGCAGCACATCACTGAGTTTTGAGTATCGTTACACGCTCAACATCATCATCACCGATTTTGCCTTTGACATTGCAAGCCTCATTGTGCCGATTAATGCGTATCTACGCAAAAACCAACCCGAACTATTTGAAAATCCGCAACGCCGTGAAAACGCCTTTAAATTCCAAATGGATTACAACAATAACAACACGGCGGACGTGTCTTTTGAAATCCAACTTACCGAACGCGTTGTGGCAAAACAAGTAGGCGAAAACGTGCAGATGACATACGCCACAGAGCCAACCGCACCGGAATGGGAAACATTAGGGAAACTAAGTATCTACTTAGGCGAAATTACGGATGAAAATTTAATTTTTAAAAGTGAAAAATAAAAATGAGCGATGGGATTGAGCAAGTAAAACTCGCATTTACAGATTTATTAAAAAATATCAGTAAACCACGGAGACGGTTACTCTATCAACAAATCGGGCGGGAATTAGCAAGAAATCAGCGTAGAAGAATTAAAGCACAACAAAACCCAGATGGATCACCATTTGAACCACGCAAAAAAAGAAAACAATTCAGAAAAAAGAAAGGCAGAATAAAAAATCAGCTAATGTTCAAAAAAATAGTCACGCCATCCCATTTAAAACTTAGATATGAACAAGAAGGCATTTCACTTGGTTTTTATGGCGGGGATGCAGCAATTGCAAATGTACACCAATATGGATTATATAGCAGTCCTTCAAAATATAAGGATTTCAAAGTGAAATATGCCCAGCGGGAATTACTGGGCTTTAGCGAAGAAGATATTGAAATGATTGAAAGATTTGTGATTAAAGCGATTGCAGAAGGTAGCCTCTAATGGCGGTTAAACATACCAACGATACCGCCAACAATCGCCACAAGCGGAGTGACGAAAATCGCACAAATCAAACCTGAACCAATAAACGAGAATAAAGCGATGGTGTACCAACTAATATCAGGCAATTCAGCATGAATTTGATAAGCCAACGTTGGGAAAACAATAAAAATACCAATGAATAAAACCCAGTCTATTGCACGTTCCATCATTCACCCCTTATTGGTATT
>OGKM01000717.1_pt1 | contig 13182 bp, 18 predicted proteins | sample 1572501 | NCBI WGS metagenome assembly OGKM01 (sample SAMEA2582154, study PRJEB24529) | metagenome | biome: Human gut stool | place: China | collected 2011
CCTCTTGAATCTGAAGCCGTTTTCCACGCAAAGTACCTCTTACCATATCCGACAAGATCAATAAAAATTCATCTCCGCCATAACGTATTAACTTATCTGTCTTGCGAATACAATTCTTGATCACATCCGCAACAATACAGAGAACCTGATCTCCCATATCATGTCCATAAATATCATTATACAATTTAAAATCATCCAGATCGATCATCGCAACCCCTGCTGAATTCTGCATATTACGAATCTCATCTTCAAAATATCTTCGATTGTAAACGCCTGTTACCGGATCTATGTATAATTTATCCTGATACCCTTTTAACTTGCCAACAAGTTTGTCCCTTCCATCGGTATCGATCAACGTATCATTCTCAAGATGCTTAACAAGTTCCATGACACATGCTTCATCATCTATTTCCAAATATCTTGAAATCACCAAAAAAACATCTGCATCCAAAAATTCCAGTTTTGTTTTTTGTTTCTTCTCCGCGTATGCTTTCATTGATGTACAATTCTCACATGGTTTATTCTTCTTCCAAAAATCATAGCACTGACACATTCCAATTTTTACTCCGATGCGTGGATCATCTTGCATCTGCTCAAAAAAATCCCCCTCCAAAAACCTGACAACATCAAATACTTTCTCCAGCATCTTAGCTTCTTCTGCTGCCTGTTGTCTGGTTATCTTTACATTCTGGTTCACTTCTTATCCCCTTCCTATTTTTATTTGATATATTCCCCTAATTTACTTAAATACCCTTTTATGATAGCACATCATTTTGTCGTTTTCCATCGAGAAACCTGAATTATACAAAGATTTCCTAAATTAATATCAAATTTCTTTTTTTATATAAAAAAAGAAGGGAGATATAACATTAAAATATGTGTATTTCCCTTCTTATTCTTATGATCTTTTATAATACTTTGCTTAAAAATGCCTTTGTTCGCTCTTCCTGTGGATGGTCAAAAATCTGTTCTGGTGTTCCTTCTTCAAGGATTCCTCCACCATCCATGAAAAATACACGATTGGCAACTTCTCTTGCAAATCCCATCTCATGAGTTACGACAACCATTGTCATACCTTCTTGGGCAAGCTGTTTCATAACTTCTAATACTTCTCCAACCATCTCAGGATCAAGTGCTGAAGTTGGTTCATCAAACAGCATGACTTCTGGTGATAATGCCAGTGATCTTGCGATCGCTACACGCTGTTTCTGTCCACCAGATAACTGCGCTGGATAATTATCAGCTTTATCACCAACGCCTACACGGTTTAACAATTCCATCGCTTTTTCTTTTGCCTGCTCTTCTGTCATCATCTTGTGACGGATCGGAGCTAATGTAACATTCTCAAGGATTGTCAGATGTGGGAATAAGTTAAAATGCTGAAATACCATTCCAACTCGTTTTCTCATCGCATCTACATCAAAGTCTTTCTCTGTCAAATGCATATCATCGATGACAATATCTCCCTTTGTCGGAGTCTCTAATAAGTTTAAGCATCTTAAAAATGTACTCTTTCCAGATCCGGATGGTCCGATCACGCAAACGCATTCTCCTTTGTCAATATGGCAGTCAATGCCTTTTAACACTTCCAGAGATCCGAAATATTTATGTAAATTCTTAACGTCTATCACTTTGTCTCAGTCTCCTTTCTAATGCGTTTAATCCAAGAGTCAGGATCTTAACGATCACATAATAGATCAATGCTGTTCCAAGCAATGGTGCCAGTGCTTCGAAGATTCTTGAAATTACAAAATCTGATACCTTTGTCAGGTCAACGATCGCTACATATCCTAATATAGATGTTTCCTTGATCAGTACGATAAATTCATTTCCAAGGGCAGGAAGAATATTCTTGATCGCCTGAGGCAAGATAATATCTTTCATTGTCTGTACATAGGATAATCCAAGAGAACGTCCACCTTCCATCTGTCCCTGATCAACCGCCTGAATTCCTGCACGGATGATCTCAGCAACATAAGCTGCACTGTTCAAACCAAAGGTTAAGGAACCTACAAGCAGTCCATTCTGACCTTTTAAAATAACGAAATACATGATCATCAACTGTGTCAATGTTGGTGTTCCACGGATGATATCAATGTACACGTATGCGATCTTCGATAAAAGTGTACTCTTTCCTTTCTGCTCTGCCGTCAAGCGCATTAACGCCAAGATCGTACCAAGTGCTACACCAATAAGAATTGCAATGACAGATACTAAGATCGTCACCTTTAATCCATCAAGATACAGCAGATAGCGCTGCTCGGCGACAAACGCTCTGTAAAATGAATCTAACATTTTGAAACCTTACCTTCCTAATTTCCTAGTTTGCGGAATCAATGTATTTTGCTTTCAGCTTATCATATGTTCCGTCTTTTTTGATTGCTTTGATCTGTTTGTTGATCTCTTCTTTGTATGCTGTGTTACCTTTTGTAATTGCGATACAGTAGTATTCCGCACCTGCAGAGTCAACAACTAATTTTAACTTCTTCGCATTGTTTTTCACAAATTCCTGTGCTGGTTTTTCATCAATAACAACCGCATCAATTGCACCGTTTTTCAGATCCATAACAGCGTCAACACCCTTTTTATAACGTTTTACATCTGTCTTTACGATGACTTTGTTCTTTTCACCAAATTTTTCTCCAGAAGCAATGATGTCACCAGTTGTTCCTTCCTGAACACCAACTTTCTTTCCTTCTAACTGAGATAATTTTTTGATCTTGCTGTCTTTCTTTAAGATAATTGCCTGATTAGATGTATAGTAGCTATCAGAAAAATCTACAGATTTCTGACGTTCTTTTGTCTTTGTCATTCCTGCAATGATCGTATTGATTGAATTAGACTCCATAGCCCCGATCAGAGATTTGAATTCCATGTTCTGGATCTCAACCTTTTTGTCCATACGTTTTCCGATTTCTTTGATCATAGCAATATCGAAACCGTCTGGCTGTTTCTTATCATTCATATATTCGAATGGTGGAAATTCTGCGTTTGTTCCTACGATCAGTTTGTCTGGAACCTTGCTTTCTTCTTTTTTACTACATCCTGTAAACAGCATAGATGCTGCCAGTACACCAGCTAATGCGACTGTTAAAAACTTTTTCATAATCTGTTCTCCTTTTTAATAATAATTTAGCTTTTATGGAATTTTACATTCCATAATTATATACGTAACTTCTATTTTACAATATCTTACGGAATATTTCAAATGCTGACGGCAATGCATACGTATTTTCTAGTTCTTTTTTTAGTACCCAGACGTAATTTTCACTCTGAATCGGTGTTTTCAAGGAAATTCTTACTCCTTCCATGTGCCATTCCACATGACTGAAAATATGTTTTCCCTTTCCTGCTGCTTTTGTCTTTGCATCTTCCATATGATGCTCTGCCATCCATTCCTTGATATCTTCGGCATCCATTTTCTTATCTTCATTCGGGAACTCCCATAGTCCGGCAAGCAATCCTTTGTCTCCTCTTTTATGGATTGCGATCTGCTCTCCGCATTCTAATAAAAATACAGTCTTATGTTCAATCCGTCTTGCCTTCTTTGGTGTCTTGACCGGTAATTGATCAATGAGATCTTCTTTATATGCCTTACAGACTGTATCCCATGGACATTGATCACATAATGGCTGCCCATTCGGCACGCAAACAGTTGCTCCAAGTTCGATCAATGCCTGATTAAAATCTCCCGGTCGGTCTTCCGGCATAAATTCCATGACTCTTCTTCCCATCGCTTTCTTTGTCTTATCTTTGAGAATATCAGAATCATCTCCCCACAATCTAGTCAGCACACGAAGAACATTTCCATCGACTGCAGGAACCTGTAATTCAAATGCGATCGATCCGATTGCTCCTGCTGTATACATTCCAATGCCCTTCAGCGATAATAATTTATCATAATCAGCAGGCAGTTGTCCACCATATTCTTCAACGATCGTCTGTGCTGCTGCTTTTAAATTCCTTGCTCGATTGTAATAACCAAGTCCTTCCCACAATTTCATCAACCGGTCATCATCTACTTTAGCAAGATCATAAACCGTTGGCAGCACTTCCATAAAACGATCAAAATACGGCTTTACCGCTTCCACTCTTGTCTGTTGCAGCATGATCTCGGAAATCCAGATTCTGTATGGATCTTTATTCTCTCTCCATGGTAAGATCCGTTTATTATAATCGTACCAGTGAAGCAATGATCCGCTTAAATCATATCGTTGTTCCATCTATTTTCCTCTTTCTAAATAATATCCTTCAACAAATATACCAGCCCCTATTCTGACTACTCCCATGGGCAAGCCCGTGGGGTTCTGATTGTCAAGTGTAGCTTGTAATCGTACATCATTTTCAGACTTTGGAGTTACAAGTGTAAGTCTATTTAAATCAGAACTTTCATTACCAAGCAGTCCAACGACCACATTGACGGTAAATTTCTACTTTCGTAAGGAAGTATAGTCAATCTCCCTAAATATGTTTTACGCTATCTTAATTCCGCTATTTAATATTTTGATCTTATTAGCCTTGATCCATTCGATCAGGGCTTTTTCTTTGTTGTAACACTTATCAAATTCAGAAATACATTTGTTTTTATCTATATCTTTAGTTCTGTAATCGTAACAGTATAATAAGAATGATGAATACCAATCTCTTTGTACCAATGTTCCGTCAGTAAGTTTATATATTCTATCAGACAGCTTTTTCTTGATATAATCATCTGCTGTATGGTCATATTGACTTGCTCTGTAATTATTAGGTACTTCAATATATATACCACCTGATGTCTTAAATTTCCGCTCTACAGTAGTTTGAAACCCAGAAGGACATCTGTTCTTTATGGATCTGCCAAAACGCTTTTTCTTATGAAACTTACCTTTACTATTGACTGTAGTATCTTTAGTTCGTTTCATAAGTTTACTTGCATTTTTAGGTTCCGTGATAAATACATCCCCAAGACTTCTTAAATGGTTAGCGTCTTCATTTATTGCAAGCTGTCTGTTTATAGCATTGATACGACATAGTTCAGAGTGTTTAGCTTTTAGCTTTTTATAATGATTAGAATATTTCCAAGTTTTGCGGCCTTTTTTAACAGTACCATCATCATTATAGTTTTGCGGATCAGTTGCACGTCTTGACCTGTCCATCGCACGGTAAAGCAGGCGTTCTCTTCTTTCAGAAGTCTGAATACTGTTACCACGCTCTGAAAGATTTTTCAAGCCCACCTCAGTATTTGATGTATACGCAACAGTCTGTGTACCAATATCTGCACCTATAATACCTTTGCCAAACTTATGTCTTGGATTACCAAACCTATCATATTTAGGTTTCGCCTTACCTTCAATAGTAAGATGCAAATACACCCTATATTTTCCACGAATAAATTTAGGTACAAGAGTAGCATAGCAAGGTCTGTATGTATCAATACAGTATGCTTTATCTAAAAATTTATTTATTGCTTTATCATTTATGATCTCTGATCTTAATAAATATTCTAAAACTGCACAAACTTCATCTGTTTGAAATCTATCTTTAACCTGTATCCCAAATACATTTCCCTTTAATTTGAATTTTAATCCATTATCTTTAACAGACATTGAAATGCCACGATTTATCTGTTTTGCCCTGATACAAGGCAACTCACCATATTTAGAAAAATGAATCGTTTTACCATTGTTATAAAGACATTTTTCAATACCACGCCATATATCTTCAGCTTTTGTAAGGGCAAACACCGCATCTATACTATATTTCTTGCCTATATGTATCATAGCGTTTCTGCAATGATCCCATGTGACATTGTATTGTTTTTGCATTTCATTGAGCTGATCTGCTAGATCTCTGCGTTTCTTTTTATCTTTGGTAGAACCATAGAGTTTTAGCAGCTTGCGATATTTTTTAGTACGCATAAGTTGGTCATAATTCTTTCTCATAAGACCAACAAGCTCATTACCTGCTTTTCTGATCTTATCAGAAAGAATCACGACCTTTTGTACATCAGAAGATGGCATATCGGTTTCTACAACCAAGATATGCCTGTCAGAAAGTTTATGATATTGTTTCAGAAGTTTCTTGTATTCTTCGTCACTCATGATCTTTCTGTTCCTCGATGTATTTCTTTACTGTAGCTTCACTTATATGACCTACGGTAGATACAAAATATCCTCTTGACCATAATACTCCACATTTCGCATAGAACTGTTTTAATTTTGGAAATACTTTAAATAATTCGATAGCACTGATACTTTTTAGAGTTCTTACAACATCACAAGGAGCAACTGTCTGCGGAACATCTATGAAAATATGTATATGATCTGGCATCACTTCGAGTGCTTTGATCTTGTATTTATAATCATTACAAATTTTCTGTAATATCTGTTTAAGAATGATATCGACATTTCCTTGTAATACTGAAAATCTGAACTTTGGACACCAAATGATATGATACTGTATCAAATATTTACAATGTGAAGCACTATGATATTGTTCCTCACTCACTGTCTTTTTCTCCTAATTGATATTTTTCCTGAATACCTCTACGCATTAAGTCAAGAAAAGTGATAGTTTTTCCTTCTTCAACAGAATAGATACGAGCAAGATTTTCAAGTTCTGTTTTCCATCCAGTAGGAATGGAAATATTTATTTGTACATTGTCACTTTTAGTTCGTGCCATTATTTTTTCCTCCACGACTTGAATGATATTGTGCAGCATTATTTTGTGTTGTTGTATGCGTGTTTATATCATAGTTGCTCTTACTCATGTTCTGTTTCCTTTCTATATTTTAATATACATAGATTGTATATTTAATCTATGTATATGTCAAGTGAAATGTGGCTTTCATCCCATACGCAAGCGTGTGGGGTTTCGCCACAAATTTATAACAAACCAGTACACAAAACACCATGACGGAAATATCAGGAAAATCCTTTTCCGATCGCTATGCAAAATACATAAACTTCCTGCACTCCCAATTGTTTTAACGCTGTCGTCACTGCTTCCGCTGTTGATCCTGTCGTATAAATGTCATCTATTACCAATACCCTTTTCGGCATCCCTGCTTTCTGATATTCTTTCAAATTTCCACGAAAAGCTTTCTTTAAATTATTTTTTCTCTCTCCTGGGCTTAATTGTTTCTGTGGTTTCGTATCATGGATTCTTTCCACAATCTTTGTATACATCGGTTGATCCAACATCTCTGCAATCCCCTTTGCAAAGATTTCTGCCTGATTAAACCCTCTCTTTCTTCTCTTTTTTTTATGAATCGGCACCGGAATTACCGCATCTGCTTTTAGTCGCAGCAATTCCCTGTATTTTCTTTTTCGAATTTCTTCCAAATAATACTGTGCAAATTTTCTCTCATTCTTATATTTGATCGCAGCCAGTGAATCAGTAACTGGTTTCTGGTAAATACATAACCCCATACCACGTTCAAAATTCTTCGGATGCTGTCTGCAGTCACTGCAATATTCTTTTTCCTGATTCTTCATTGATTTTCCACAAGAATAACATGTGGGTTCTTTGATAAAAATCTGCTTTTTACTGCATATTTTACAGATATGTTCTCCTTTGTCCAATAATTCTTTGGCACATAACGGACAGATCGGAGGAAATAGAAATGATAACATAAGATACCCCCTTATTCAATCACATCATTTGATCTTGTTTTAAAATTGTAGAACTTTGTTTTATTTGTATATTTTATCCAATTATACATGTAAGAAAAAGCACCCAAAAATTAATGTGGTGCTCTCTCTTTATTGCCAAATTTGGTGTATTGTCCGAGCCATACAAGCTCTACACTACCTGTTGAACCATTTCGCTGTTTGTCGACGATGATCTCTGCAATTCCTTTCTTCTCTGAATCTTCATTATAATATTCATCACGATAAATAAACATAACAACGTCGGCATCCTGCTCGATAGATCCTGACTCACGAAGATCTGATAGCATTGGCTTGGCTGGTTTTCTCTCTTCAACTCTTCGACTTAGCTGAGATAATGCGATCACTGGTGCATTCATCTCTCTTGCTAATGCTTTTAACGATCTTGAGATCTCTGAAATCTCCTGCTGTCTGGATTCAGAACGCTTACCACCTGACATCAACTGCAGGTAGTCGATAATGATCAGGTCCAGTCCATGAATCTGTTTGTATCTACGACACTTAGATCGTAATTCTGCAATCGTAATACCTGGTGTATCATCAATGATCAATGGAGAACGACCGATCGTTCCCGCACTTTCCATGATCTTCTCCCAGTCGGTTTCCTGAAGATCACCAGTACGGATAGATTGTGAATCTACCATCGCTTCCATCGCCATCATACGGGTTACAAGCTGTTCTTTCGACATTTCCAGACTAAAGATCGCTGTTGGAACGTGATCCCTGACTGCCGCTTTCTGTGCGATATTCAACACAAATGCTGTCTTACCCATAGCAGGACGTGCCGCCACGATGATCAGTTCTGATGGATGTAGTCCAGATAATTTGTAATCAAGATCTGTAAATCCTGTTGCAATACCTGTGACTCGCCCAGCAGAACTTGCCGCTTCTTCGATCGCATCCAGTGTATTTAACACAACTTTGTCAATTGGAACAAACTCTTCTCTTCCACTTGCCTGCTGAAGAAGTCCGAATACATTCTTCTCTGTGTGATCCAAGATCTCTGTCACATCATCTTTACCAAGATAACATTCTGTTGTGATATCTTCTGTAACTTTGATCAATTTACGAAGTGTTGCCTTTTCCCTGACGATCGTTGCGTATTGTTTGGCATTGGCTGACGTTGGAACAACTTCCAGAAGATCCCTGATAAATTCAAGACTCTTCATAGATTCCGGCACGTCTTTTTTCTTTAATTTATTCTGAAGCGTTACCAGATCGACCGGCTTTCCTTCCCGGTATAATTCTGTCATCGCTTCAAATAAGATGCCGTTCTGCTTCTGATAGAAATCATCGGCATTCACAATATCGATAACATCTGCGATCGCATCCCTGTCCATGATCATCGCACCGATCACAGACTGTTCTGCCTCCGGGCTGTTCGGCTGCACTTTCTTGATAAATGCTTCATCCATAAATATGCCCTCTTATTTTTCTTCTACTTTAACTCTTAATGTTGCTGTTACCTGTGGATGAACTTTGATCACAACATCATGGAATCCAAGATTCTTGATTGGTTCACAATGCATTTTTTTCTTATCTAAATCATATCCTAACTGTTTCTTTGCTTCTGCTGCGATTTCTTTTGTGGAAATAGATCCAAATGTTCTTCCACCTTCTCCAACCTTCATCTTTAATACCAATTGTTTTTCTTCAATCTCTTTTGCTAAAACTTTGGCATCTGCTAATGCTTCTGCAGCCAGTTTATCATCATTTGCCTTTCTCAATTTTCGGTGACTTTTACGAGGAAATGTTCTTTTCCATATCCGTTGTTAACCTCTACTACTTCATCTTTTTTTCCAACTGATTTTACATCTTCTAATAAAATAACTTTCATCGCTTATATCTCTCCTTTTGATATCAAATATCGTAATGTCTCATGAATAATATTCTTGGCTTCTTCTAATGATACATCGACAAGCTGTGCACCTGCAACTGTCAAATGTCCGCCGCCTCCGAATTCTTCCATGATCTTCTGGACATTCACTTCATCGATCGATCTTGCACTGATATAGACTCTCTCATGAACACCTGTTAATACAAAAGAGGCTTCAATTCCATCAATATCAAGTAATTCATTCGCTACCTGTGCACCAATAACAGTAGGGCTGTCCACACCGATTCCTACCAGTGTTGCGATCGCGAACCTGCCATATAAGATCTCTGCTTCACTGATCGCTTTCGCACGGATCCTGTAAGTTTCCATGCTTTCTCTTGACATCTTTCTTACCTTTGTAAGATCAGCTCCATTTCTCTTTAGATATGCCGCTGCCTCAAATGTTCTGACACCTGTTTTATTCACAAAATTGTCCGTATCTACAAGCATTCCATAATACATGGCATTCGCTTCCATTGGCTCTAACTTTGGTTTTGAATCTACATATTGAAGAATCTCTGCTACCAATTCACATGTAGAAGACGCATATGGCTCTACATATGAAAGTACCGGATTCTTGATCATATCTTTATTCTTTCGATGATGATCTAAGATCACCGTTGTCTTTGTCTGACTTAATAACTGTTCACATTCTGTATAATTTGCATGATTTACATCCACTACGATCAATAACGTGTTTTCATCTGTGATCTCAATTGCTTGTTCATTATCAATGAACATATCTTCATCATAAATACCACTTTTATTTAATTCATCAACCATCGCACGGACAGAGATTGTTACTTCGTTCATAACGATATGTGCCTTTCTTCCCAGAGAAAGTCCAAGTCTGTACAGACCAACAGCTGCACCGATCGCATCTGGATCCGGAATCTTATGTGCCATGATCACGACCTTTTCCTTTGATTCAAGAAGTTCTTTTAACGCATGCGCTTTAACTCGTGCTTTGACTCGTGTGGTACGTTCCATAACCTCACAATTGCCACCATAGTAGGAAATATCTTCCCCATCCTTGATCACTGCCTGATCACCACCACGTCCTAATGCCAGATCCATACCTGCACAGGCTGCTTCATAGTTTTCCTGATACGTATTTCCATTAATTCCAAAACTGATGCTTAATGTCATATGCATAGAATTCCCAAGATTGATCGTCTTGATCTCATCAAGGATCGAGAATTTGTTTTCTTTGATCTTGTCCAAATATTTCTGTTCAAATACAACAAAATATTTATCTCTCTCTGTTCTCTTCACAACCCCAGAGACATTCTGGATAAATTTGTTGATCTTACGATCTGCCACTGCGATCAGCATAGATCGTTTCACCGCATCAATATCATCAAGGATTTCTTCGTAATTATCAATATAGATTAAACCAATGACCATTCTCTGATTCTCATTTTGTTCCATATATTTCTTAAGTAATGTCTGATCAAAAAAATATACTGCGATCAGATCGTTGTCCTTAAGCATCTGTCTAGAACAACTGTTATCATTCTCATCAGAGAAATCTTCTACACGAATACGATTTATCTCTACTTTATAGAATAGCGTCTGTTCTTTTTCCTTATCTCCCTCTTTGCATTTCTTTTTATATTCAATATGAGAAATAGAGTGCATCACATCCGACGGAAGCAGATTACGGTTCAGATTCGGAAAAATCTGTTGCAATGACTTTCCTCGGTTCTCTCCCACAATTTTATGAAATGCATCATTTGACCATATGATCATTCCATTCCCATCAAGCAGTGCATACGGAACAGGAAGCTGTTGTAACAAATAATTCTGCACCTGACTCTGCTCAAACATAAAATCCATACATTCTTTGATGATCTCTTGTTTGCTTCGGGAATAAATGATCATCTGAAAAACTAAAAATACGACTAGTGAGACCGCTAAGATCACTCCACATCGAATATCCAAGAAAAAGAACACAATGTCTACAAAAGCCAGAATAAGCAATGCCCATAATGGTCCTTGAAGATACTGTTCTATCTTTGTTTTCTTCATAATGTCCATTTTTTTCTCCTGATTTGATTCTTACAATTATCCTTTATTATAACTCAATTGCATGAATTTGTACATTATATTTAACGAAAGCGAGATATTTGTTCAATTTACGCAATTTTCTTAATTATTTTGACATGTCTGTCGCAGTGCGATCTTGCCCGGAGGGCTTTTTGTATCATAGGGGATTCCATCGGAATTTCTATGATACAAAAAAAGAGCTATACCGCAACATACGTCACAATATAACTCTTCATTATCTGCTTAAAATTATTCAGCTGTATATGGCATTAAAGCTAAATGTCTAGCTCTCTTAATAGCTCCTGTAACAGCTCTCTGATGTTTAGCACATGTTCCTGTAATACGTCTTGGAAGGATTTTTCCTCTTTCAGATACGTATTTCTTTAATGTTGCTACATCTTTATAATCGATTACAGCATCGGCTTCTGTACAGAATGCACATACTTTTCTTCTTCTACGTCCGCCTCTTCTTCTCATTGGAGAATCGCCTTTTGTATAAGCCATGATTTCTACCTCCTATTTAACTAAATGGTAATTCTTCTTCCAAACCATCCGGAATATTCATAAAACCATCGCTTGCTGCGGCACTAGGCTGTGGCGCGCTTGGCTGTGGAACTCCCATATTACTGTTCTGGGCTGCAGCAGCTTTGCTCTCTGCAAAATCCTGCTCTTCGATCACAACTTCTGTTGTGTAAACTTTAACTCCATCACGGTTTGTATAACTACCTGTCTGGATTCTTCCAGAAACAACCATCTTAGTACCCTGTTTTAGATACTTCTCTGCAAATTCTGCTGTGCGTCCGAATGCCACACAGTTAATAAAATCCGCATCCTGTTCACCGTTTCTTTTGAATCTTCTATCTACTGCTAACGTGTATCTGGCGATTGCCAAAGGTGTCTCACCTTGTGAATATCTTACATCAGGGTCCCTTGTCAATCTTCCCATTAATACTACTTTATTCATTATTCGGATCCCTCCTGTTAATTACGCATCCTGTTTAACGCATAAGAAACGTAATACAGTTTCCTCAATACGAAGTCTCTCTTCAAGTTCTGCTGGAACTGTAGTTTCGCCTTCGAACTGGATGAAATAGTAGTATCCTTCTTTCATCTTCTGAATTTCGTAAGCTAACTGTTTCTTACCCCATTCATCGACGTTAGTGATCGCAGCACCTGCTGTAGTAATCATTGCCTGAACTTTTTCAACCATAGCTGCACGTTCTTCGTCTTCGATCTTTGCACTTAAAACTAATGCTAATTCATATTTCATCATTACTTGCACCTCCTTTTGGTCTAGTGGCTCTTTCTTCGTGAAAGAGCAAGGATATTTTTATATACCACGAATAATTACTCTATCATAAACTTCTAATCTTGGCAAGCTTTTTTTATAAATCCTCTAAAATTTTTTTCAACCATCTTTCTTGGCACCATCACCTGTCTGCCACATCCAACACATTTTAAACGAAAATCCATTCCCACTCTCAGAATCTCCCATTCATTTATACCGCAAGGATGTGCTTTTTTTAATTTGACAATATCTCCGATCTGAAATTCCATCCATCAAACCTCCTTGTTCTGATCTATCTTTTACACTATAGTTCTGA
>OGKM01000730.1_pt1 | contig 12980 bp, 10 predicted proteins | sample 1572501 | NCBI WGS metagenome assembly OGKM01 (sample SAMEA2582154, study PRJEB24529) | metagenome | biome: Human gut stool | place: China | collected 2011
CCAGCCGGTCGAAGCAGTCGTCCAGCGGCAGGTCGGTGCGGAATTCGGAAAGGCCGCTGGGGCCATACTGGCTGCGGCGGGCGTTTTCCCGCCGGGTGAGCAGAAAAACGATGCAGCCCAGGGCGGCCGCCAGCAGGATGAGTGAGAATACAACGTTCATGGGTCCCTCCGCAGATTTTGAATCATGTTTTCCTTATTGTAACACAACCTGCGGAAAATTGTGTTATAATATTTGAAACAATCCAAATTTTTGCTGGAGGACTTCCCCTATGAAGCTCAAATTCACCCATAAGACCTGGTATTTCTTCCTGCTGTGCGCGGCAGCGGCATCCATGCTCAACGGCTTTGCCGTGCTGGGCGGCATGGATTTTTCTTTTCTGGAGATGGTCGCGTTCTGCATCACCGGCATCACCATTCTGTTTCTGGCCGCTGAAAAGGGCTCTGACCCCAAGGACAAGCGCAGCTATTTCCTGATCTTTGTCCTGCTCATGCTCAGCTATGTGCTGAGCGGCTGGGCAGCCTACTTATTCTCCGCACTGGTCTGGCCCGCCCTGCTGGCACTGGAATACCGGAAGGGCAGGCCCATCCAGCGCCAGCTGCAGCTGGTGGGTGCCGCTGAGGCGTTCCACCTGCTCTTTGTCCTGCTCACGGTCTACGGCGGCATGGCAGGCCTGCGCTTCTGGGCAACTCTGCTCTGGGTGCTGCTGGCCTGCGCCCGGGGCTGGGCGGCACTGAGCCTGTACAAGATGCAGGAGGAAGACGCATGACCCAGCGGCGGCGGAACCGGCACCGCAAGCGCCGGGTTGGCCGCCGCGCCTTCCTGATCGGACTGGGCGGGTCTGTATCTGCCGCCCTGACGTATTATCTGCTGCGTTCTATCCCGGCAGGAAATAACGCGGAGCCTGTGCCATCGCCACAGACTGCCCCCAACCCCGCCCTGCCCAGCGGCGAGTGGCGGGCGGTGTGGGTGAGCTATCTCGAATTTGCAGAGATGGACTTTTCCTCAGAAAGCGCGTTCCGGGCCGATGCCGCCGCGCTGATGGACAACTGCCTGTCCCTTGGGCTGAACACCGTCATTGCACAGGTGCGCCCCTTCGGAGATGCGCTTTACCGGAGCAGCCTCTTCCCGTGGAGCCACCTGTGCACCGGCGTGCAGGGGCAGGACCCGGGCTTCGACCCGCTGGACGTGCTGCTGACCGAGGCCCACGCCCGGGGGCTTTCGCTGGAGGCATGGGTCAATCCCTACCGGCTCAGGAGCTCGGCCTCCATGCCCCCCGTCCTTGCAGAGAACAGCCTGCTGAACGCCCACCCGGAGTGGGTCTGCACCGTGAACGAGGGGGCCTACCTGAACCCCGCCATTCCGGAGGCTGCCGACTATGTGGTGCAGGGCGTGGCAGAGCTGGTGCAGAACTACGCCGTGGACGGCATCCACTTTGACGACTACTTCTACCCCACCACCGATCCTTCCATTGACGCGGCGCAGTTTGCGGCCAGCGGAGAAACCGACCTGACCGCATGGCGGCGGGCCAACGTGACCCGGCTGGTCAAAGCTGCCCACGATGCCGTCAAGGCCGCCGACCCGACCCTGCGGTTCGGGATCAGTCCCCAGGGCAACCCGGACAACGACCGGAACGAGCAGTACACCGATCTCTCCGTCTGGCTGACGGCCTCCGGTGCGGATGCCGTTGTGGATTACCTCTGCCCCCAGATCTACTGGGGCTACGGCTATACCCTCTCCTCCGGCAGCACCCGCTTTGCCTTTGAGAACATCACTGCCGAGTGGCTGGCCCTGCCCCGGGCCGAAAGCACGGCCCTTTATTTCGGGCTGGGCGCTTATCGAATTGGTGTGGGAGACGGCGGAGCCAACGCCGACAGCGTCAGCCAGTGGTGCACCGGCAGCGCGCTGGCCCGGCAGGTGACCGACCTGCGCAGCGCCGGGGCCGGGGGCTGGGCGCTCTACCGCTATGGCTCCCTGTTCCGTTCCGACGAAAGCGGCCTTGCCGCCGCCGAACGTGCCGCTCTGACGGCATTGGACGGCTAAGACACAGAAAATCCCTTGTAAGCAGGAAAAAAATGCGGTATACTATGGTATCATGCAAAAATATCGCATTTTTCACCTGCTGTTTTTGAGGATAGAAAAACATGAGTAAAACAAAACGAATCCTTGCCTTTGTGCTGGCAGCTGTGCTGGCCGTTGTCGTCCTGAGCGGCTGCAAGAGCATTGCCCAAAAGGTGTTCGGCTCTTCCAACGAGGTGCAGGAGGATGACACCACCCAGTGGGCCGTGCTCAGCTCTGACCCACTGGTGATCGATGGCATTGCCGACACCACGGCCAAATATGCCACAGCCCGGGCCAACGGGGCGCTGAATATCGTGTTCAACGGCATCTGGAGCCGCCAGACCGAATACTTCACCGTGCCCAGCGGCCTGCTGAGCATTTACGGCTGCGGCACCACCGACGGCGGTGCCCAGAAGTTCAAGGTCTCCCTCTGGAAAAAAGTGGACGGCGGCGCGCAGTATGTGGACAACACCACCTTCTATTTCACCGCCGACGGCCAGAACTACCACTGCGACATTGACAACCTTGATCCCAACGCAAGCTACCGCGTTACCATTTCCTATGATTCCAGCCGTTACTACCTCTACGGTCTGATGAAAGTGGAGGGCATCGGCTGAAATGAACACACAAACGAAGCACTCTCTCATGCTGATGCTCTGCGCCTTTATCTGGGGCACGGCGTTCGTGGCCCAGAGCGCAGGCTCCGGCATGGGGGCTTATTCTTTTTTGGCCGGGCGCAGCTGGCTGGCGGTGCTGGTGCTGCTGCCCACCGTCCGCGCCTTTGATGCCCTCCACCGCAGGCACGGCGCAGCCTGTGGCTGGCCCAAAGCCCCTGCCGACCGCAGACTGCTGCTGACGGCGGGGCTTTGCTGCGGCACTTTGCTGTTTGCAGCCTCCGCTGCCCAGCAGATCGGCATCACGCTCAACCCTTCCACGGCCAAGGCCGGTTTCCTGACCGCCATGTATGTGGTGCTGGTGCCGGTATTCGGGCTGTTTCTGGGGCGGCGGGGCAGTGCCCGGCTCTGGCTGAGCATGGTCGTCGCCGTGGGCGGGCTCTATCTGCTCTGCATGAAAAACGGCTTTGGCGGCATTGAGGCCAGCGATTGGATCCTGCTTTCCTGCGCCGTGCTGTTCAGCTTTCAAATTATGACGGTGGACCACTTTTCCCCACAGGTGGACGGTGTCCGCCTGAGCCTGCTGCAGTTCTTTGTGGTGGCCGTAGAGAGCACCGCTGCCGCCTTGCTGTTCGAGGCTCCCACCCTGGCCGAGTTCGGGACCAACTGGCTCCCGCTGGCCTACTGCGGCGTGATGTCCAGCGGCGTGGCCTACACCCTGCAGATCCTGGGCCAGCGGGACGTGAACCCCGCCATTGCAAGCCTCATCATGTGTCTGGAAAGCGTGTTCAGCGCGCTGGGCGGCTGGCTGCTGCTCCACCAGAGCCTTTCTGTGCGGGAGGTCTTTGGCTGCACCCTCATCTTTGCAGCGGTGATCCTGGCCCAGCTGCCCGTGGAGGACTGGCTGAAATGCCGCAGCGCAAGCCGGAGGTGACCCGGCGCACCGCCGCAGGCATCTCCTATGAGCTGACCCGCAAAAAGGTCAAGCGGCTCAACCTGCACATCCGGCGGGACGGCACCGTAGCCGTGAGCATCCCGTGGTCCTACACAGTGGGCTCTGCCGATGCTTTTGTGACAGAGCAGGCCCAGTGGATCCGGGAGGCGGTCTCCCGCCAGCTGCGGCGGAACGCCCGGGATGACCAGCCCCTGCCCTCCCAGGCGGAGGCACTGGCCTGCTTTACTGCCATGAGCGATAAGGTCTACCCGGCCTTTGCCGGGGTGCTGGGCGGGCAGAAACCCACCATCAAGGTGCGGGCCATGACCAGCAAGTGGGGCGTGTGCTACATGAAACGGCGGCAGATCACCTTTGCGCTGCAGCTCTACAATATGCCTCCCGCCGCACAGATCTATGTGGTGGTGCACGAGTACTGCCACTTCCTGCAGCCCAACCACAGCCCGGCCTTCTGGGCCGAGGTGGAAAAGCTGCTGCCGGACTGGAAAGAACGGCGGGCTTTATTGAAATAACCTCTCCGCCTCCTGTGGCGGCACCTCCCCTGGTAGGGGTGGCAAGTCAGGCACCACTGTTTTCTTGGCTCTCCTGTTAGGAGAGCTGCAAAGCGAAGCTGAGAGGTTTTGCCCTGAAGTATATAGAAACGATTAGGAGTGTGTACCTTTCGTGGAAAGTGAAAAAAAGACCTCCGGCGGCGACAAATATTCAAAGCTGGCCGGAAACACCATTATCTTTGCCATTTCGAGCTTTTCGTCAAAGCTGCTGACCCTTTTGGTGCAGCCGTTCCTGACCTACGCCATGGCCGAGATCGCCGATCTGGGTCTGGCGAAGATCCTGAGCCAGTATGCAAACCTGCTCATCCCCTTTGTCTCAATGGGCATGTCCAACGCCATCATCCGCTTTGGCCTGGACAAGGGCAACAGCGAAAAGCAGGTGTTCACCAACGGCCTGCTGACCATTCTGGGGGGCTTCGGCATCCTGATCCTCTGCTGGCCTGTGGCGCAGTTCCTGCCCGATATGGCGCAGTACGGCTTCCTCATCTACATCTACGTCCTGATGAGCTGCCTGCGCACCCTCTGCACCCAGTTCGTGCGCAGCCGCCAGTGGAACAAGCTGGTGGCCGTGGATGGCATCCTGTGCACCTTTGCCACCCTGATGTTCTATGTGCTCTACCTTGTGGGCTTCCACTGGGGTGCCAACGGCTACCTGCTGGCCATCATCAGCGGCGACCTGGTCAGCGTGCTCTTCCTCAGCATCACCGGCAGGCTGTGGAACTATGTGGAACTCAAGGGCCTGAACCGGGATCTCTGGCAGCAGATGCTACGCTTTTCCCTGCCCATGATCCCGGCCCAGATCAGTTTCTGGGTCATCAACGCATCGGACCTGTTCTTTGTGCGCGAGATGTGCGGCGGGCTGGACGGCCACAGCGGCGATGCCTGGAGCGGCCTGCTTTCCACCGGCTACTTCCTGCCCACCATCCTGACCACGCTGGGCCTGATCTTCTACGATGCCTGGCAGCTCTCTGCCGTGACCGAAGAGGAGGGCCGCGCCCGGTTCTTTACCAAGATCTTCCGCACCTATTCCTCGGTGCTGTTTTGCTGTGCGGCGGGCATCATCTGGCTCTGCCGTCCGGTCATGCACGTGATGAAGGCCAACTACTACTACGCCTGGCACTTTGTGCCCTTCCTGACGCTGGCTTCCACCTGCAGCTGCTTCAACCAGTTCCTCAACAGCGCATATGTTGTCAACAAAAAGTCCACCCACAGCCTGTGGACCATGCTGGCTGGTGCCGTGAGCAACTGCATTATGAACTACTTCTTCATCAAATGGTGGGGGCCCATCGGTGCAACGGTTGCTTCCTTCTTCGGTCTGGGCATTGTGTTCGTGCTGCGCGCGCTGGATGCCCACAACATGATCGGCATGTCCATCCACCCGGGCCGGGTGGCGCTGAACTTCGGCGTGCTGGCTGGCGAAGCCCTGCTCCTGCTGGCCGAGCCCCCGCTCTACGGCCTGTGGACAGGCCTCCTGACCACCGCCATCATCCTGTTCAACTTTGCAGGTGTCTGGGCCATGGCCCGAATGCTCCTGCCCAAGCTCCTGGGCCGCCGGGGCAGGGCCCTGGTGAGTGCAGTGGACAACTGGATCAAAAAGTAAGCAAAAAACGACCCTCTCCGGGAATTGCAATGCAATGCGGAGAGGGTCGTTTTCTCTTAATATCCCAACTTATACGCCAAAGAACTCCTTGGCAATATCGGCACTCTGCTTGGCATCCTTGGCGTACCAGTCGGCACCGATCTTTTTTGCATATTCGGGGGTCAGCACAGCGCCGCCCACCATGATCTTACAGTCCAGTCTGGCATCGTGCAGGGCCCGGATGGTCTCCTCCATGCTCTTGAGGGTGGTGGTCATCAGGGCGGAAAGCCCCACCAGATGCACATCCTTCTCCCGGACGGTGTTCACGACCGTTTCCACCGGCACATCACGGCCTAGGTCGATCACTTCAAAGCCATAGTTTTCCAGGATGACCCGGACGATGTTCTTGCCGATGTCGTGGACATCGCCCTTGACGGTGGCAATGACGATGCGTCCCTTGCTGGCGCTGCCCTCGCCCTTTTGGGCAATGGCGGTCTTGATTTCCTCAAAGGCTCCCTGCGCGGCGGTGGCCGCCTGCAGCAGCTGCGGCAGGAAGAGGGTGCCCTTTTCATACTTTGCGCCCACGATATCCAGCGCCGGAATGAGGGCTTCGTCCACCAGCTCCAGCGGCTCCTTTTCCTCCAGCAGCGCCCGGGTGCGGGCAGCCGCCTCGCCCTTCAAGCCCTTTTCCACCGCCTTCATCAAAGGGGCATAGGGGCCGGCGGCCTCCGGCGTTTCGCCTGCTGCCGGGGCGGTCCGGGCATTCTGCACGGCCTGCACCAGTGCGGCAGAAGCGGGCACCCGGTTGGCATACCGCTCAATGTACTTCGTGCTCTGCCTGTCCCGGTTGGTCAGAACGTTGTAAGCGTAGACCGCCGCCATCATCTCCTCGCTGGAGGGGTTCATAATGGCAAGGTCAAGCCCGGCATACATAGCCATGGTGAGGAAGGTGGTGTTCAGGTAGGAGCGGCAGGGCAGGCCAAAGCTGATGTTGGACACGCCCAGAATGGTGCGCACCCCCAGCTCCTCCTTGCAGGCGTGAAGGGCCTGCACCGTGGCAAGCACATCCTCCTGCTGGGCGCTGGCCGTCAGGGTCAGGCAGTCGATGTAGATGTCCTCCTGCGGGATGCCTGCCGCCAGTGCCGCGTTCCGGATGCGGCGGGCAATGGCCACGCGGTCCTCGGCTTTGGGCAGGATGCCCCGCTCGTCAATGGCAAGGCCGACCACCGCCGCGCCGTACTTTTTGCACAGGGGCAGAATGGTGTTCAGCTTTTCCGCCTCGCCGTTCACCGAGTTGACGATGGGCTTGCCGTTGTAGACCCGCAGGCCCCGTTCCAGCGCCTCGGCATGGGAGGAATCCAGCTGCAACGGCAGGCTGACCACGCTCTGCAGCGCCTTGACCACCTGCTCCATCAGGGCAGGCTCATCCACGCCGGGCGCACCTACGTTCACATCCAGGATCTGGGCCCCGGCCTCGGTCTGGCTCACGGCCTGTTCCAGCACATAGTTCATATCCCCTTCCCGCAGGGCCTGCTGGAACCGCTTTTTGCCGGTGGGATTGATGCGCTCCCCCACCACTGTGATGCCGTCCACATCCACGCAATCCATGGGGCTGCACACCACCGACTTCATGGGGTGGTCGGGGCGGCCCGGCCTGCAATCGGCAAACACGCCGTTCAGCAGCTGGATGAACTCCGGGGTGGTGCCGCAGCAGCCGCCTGCAGCAAACAGGCCCAGCTCCCGGTAGGGCTTCATCTGCATGGCGTAGAGCTGCGGGGTGATATCGTAGCCCGAGCCATCGGCGCGGGGCAGGCCCGCGTTGGGCTTGACGAACACCGGGAAGCTGCCGGGCAGGGCCTCGGTCAGCCGCTTTGCCATGGGGAAGATCTCCTTGGGGCCAAGAGAGCAGTTAATACCCACGGCATCGGCTCCCAGACCCCGGGCGGTGGCGGCAAAGCTCTCGACCGTGCAGCCGGTAAAGGTGCGGCCGCCTGCTTCAAAGCTCATGCTGGCCAGCACGGGCAGGCTGCTGTTCTCCTTGACTGCCAGCAGGGCTGCTTTCAGCTCATACAGATCGGTAAAGGTCTCCAGGAACACGAGGTCAGCCCCGGCGGCCACGCCCGCCCGGACGATGCGGCCATACTCTGCCACGGCATCCTCAAACGCAAGGGTTCCGTTGGGCTCCAGCAGCTCCCCCAGCGGGCCCACATCCAGCGCGGCCAGTGCACCGTAAGGGGCACAGGCCCGTTTGCAGTTGGCAATACCCGCCGCAATGATCTCCTCCAGCGTGTACTCGCTGCCCGCCAGCTTGTGGGCGGAAGCGCCAAAGGTATTGGCATTGATGATACGGCTGCCTGCGGCGGCGTACCGGGCATGGATGCTCTCGATGAGCGCCGGGTCGGTGATGTTCAGCTCCTCGGGGCGGGCCCCCAGTTTCAGGCCCGCTGCCTGCAGCATGGTGCCCATGCCGCCATCCAGCAGGATGGTATTGGGCCGGTCAAACAGTTCATTCGCTTGCACAGGTGATCCCCCTCTTTCTATATTCGCACCGGGTGCGGAGCACGCAGTGCCCGCATCCCGCCAGATGACCCCGGACCGGGTGATCGCTGACCCCCAGAATGGCCGTGATGCTCTTGCGGGGGGTCATCAGGTTGTTTTCCGTGACACAGAGCCCGGCGCGGCGGGCGGTGTCCAGCGCGGCTGCCAACAGCGGCTGCACGGCAAGGGGCCAGTCCCCGTAGCCCGGGGAATAGCGCCCTGTCAGATACTTGCCCTGCCGGGCAGCCCACTGGCGCAGCTCAGCCTCAGCGGCCTCCGCAGCCTGTTCGGCCAGCGCGGAGCCCAGCGCATCCGATGCCACACCGGCGGCGATATCGCCCACACCGGCCCGGCGGATCTGGGCATCCACACCGGGGCCAAGCGTTACAGCCAGCAGCAGGGCGGCGGTGCAGCCTTCCAGATGCTTTGCCACATCTTCCCCCTCCAGGATTCCCGCCGCTGTCAGGCTGTCGGGGTCGGCCTCCAGCCAGACCGCCCGGGGCGTGGCCGCCGCCAGCAGCGGCACGGCGCATTTTTCCAGCAGTGCCTTGGTGGCCGCGTCTGCGCCGCCCCGGGCCCCGAAGTACCGCGCCGCCTGTGCAAGGTCGATGCCCTCCGGCTTTTCCAGCCGCAGCGGCATACTTGGCCCAATGCTCATCTGCCCGCCCTCCTTTACAAGAATAAAGAATAGATTTAGTATACAGCACCGGGGGCCAGCCGTCAACGATTTCAAAATTTCCAACTTTTTCGCAATAAACCTATTGACAATCTGGGTAAATAGGGATATAATCCAGACAACAAATCCACCAACCTAGTGGGAAATTGAGATCAAGTTTCCCGGGGTCGTAGAGGATTGGGAAAATCGTTGAAAGGAGGGCATCAAAATGACGCTGATCTGGAAAAAACTGCTCCACGCGAACTTCCGTTGTGGGCGAATGTACACCACCCGGGCAGAATATGGGACCGAGCGCTGTGCATTGCCCTCCGCAGACCGAATGTGTGTGCGAATGTGATGGCAAAGCTGCCAAAGCGCTAAACCCGAATTTTGCCCGGTGCACTGAAATGGTGTCAGTGACCGGGATTTTTTATGCGTCAGAATTATACTTTAAGTACAGATAGAGAGGTTAATTACTATGTCTAACTATAAATTTGAGACCCTGCAGCTTCACGTTGGCCAGGAGCAGGCCGATCCTGCAACCGATTCCCGCGCCGTGCCCATCTACCAGACCACTTCCTATGTGTTCCGCAACAGCCAGCACGCCGCTGACCGTTTCGGTCTGGCCGATGCAGGCAACATCTACGGCCGCCTGACCAACTCCACGCAGGATGTGTTCGAGAAGCGCATCGCTGCTCTGGAGGGCGGCGTGGCTGCTCTGGCCACCGCTTCCGGTGCTGCCGCCATCACCTACACCATCGAGGCGCTGGCACAGGCCGGTGACCACATCGTGGCACAAAAGACCATCTACGGCGGCAGCTACAACCTGCTGGAGCACACCCTGACCCAGTTCGGCGTCACCACCACCTTTGTGGACGCTCACGATCTGGAAGAGGTCGAGAACGCTATCCAGCCCAATACCAAGGCTGTCTACCTCGAGACTCTGGGCAACCCCAACAGTGATATTCCTGATATTGATGCCATCGCAGCCATCGCCCACAAGCATGGCCTGCCGCTGGTCATTGATAACACCTTCGGCACCCCGTACCTGATCCGTCCCATCGAGCATGGCGCTGACATCGTCGTCCACTCCGCTACCAAGTTCATCGGTGGCCACGGCACCACCCTGGGCGGCATCATCGTGGACAGCGGCAAATTTGACTGGAAAGCCAGCGGCAAGTTCGGCAACATCGCCGATCCCAACCCCAGCTATCACGGTGTTTCCTTCGCCGATGCCGCAGGCCCTGCTGCCTTCGTCACCTACATCCGCGCCATCCTGCTGCGCGATACCGGTGCCACCATCTCCCCGTTCAATGCATTCCTGCTGCTGCAGGGCACCGAGACCCTGAGCCTGCGCATCGAGCGCCATGTGGAGAACACCAGGAAGGTGGTCGAATTCCTGGCAAACCACCCCCAGGTGGAGAAGGTCAACCACCCTTCTCTGCCTGATCACCCGGATCACGCCCTGTACGAGAAGTATTTCCCCAACGGCGGCGCATCCATCTTCACCTTCAACATCAAGGGCGGCCGCGAAGAAGCCTTCAAGTTCATTGACAACCTGAAGATCTTCTCCCTGCTGGCAAACGTTGCAGACGTGAAGAGCCTGGTCATCCACCCGGCCTCCACCACCCACAGCCAGCTGAACGAGCAGGAGCTGGCCGAGCAGCAGATCTATCAGAACACCATCCGCTTGTCCATCGGTACTGAGCATATCGATGACATCATCGCCGATCTGGAGGCAGGCTTCGCAGCCGTCCGCGGCGAGTAACGCCCCTGCCCCCCATGCTCTGACAAAAACTCTCTCCATTCTCCTTTTTGATCGTGTGTGCAAAGAACCGCCGCCCGAAATTTCCGGGCGGCGGTTCTGTTTTTGCGTGTTCGTGTTTTTACAGCCGGCGTTCCAGCCAGTCACCAATGTCAGCAAAGACTTCTTCGCGGTTCAGCTCCACCAGCAGCTCATGCCGGGCGCTGGGGTACAGCTTGACCTCGATGTTCTTCACACCGGCATCCAGCAGGCTCTTGACTGCCCGCTTCACACCTGCGCCCTGTTCGCCCACCGGGTCGGCATCGCCTGCCAGGAACAGCAGGGGCAGATCCTTGGGCACCCGGGCCAGAAGAGCCGGGTCGTACAGCCGCAGGATGCCGCTGAACATGCTGTAATAGGCGTTCAGGGTAAAGATAAAGGTACAGCGCTCGTCGGCGCGGTAGCGGTCCACCTCCACCGGGTCACGGTTGAGCCAGTCGTGGGCCGTGCGGCCCTCCAGCCCCTTGTTGTACCCCAGAAACGAAAGTCTGGCCACCAATTTGCTGCGGTAGTGCCAGCCATGGAACACGGCCAGCACCCGGCAGATGGTCCTGGCCAGCTGCACCAGCGCTTTGGGCTGGTAGCCGGTGCCCATGATGATGGCACCATCCAGCTCATCGCCCCACTCACAGAGGTACTGCCGCGCGTAGAACGAGCCCATGCTGTGGCCCAGCAGGAAATAGGGCACGCCGGGATACAGCTGTTTTGTCAGGGTCGTCACAGCGTGCAGATCCTCCAGCAGGGCGCGGTTGCCGTCGGGTTCGCCGAAGTAGCCGTAATCCTCTTTGGTGCGGATGGACCCGCCGTGGCCCAGGTGGTCGTTGCCGGTGACAAGGATGCCCCGGGCGGCCAGGTTCTCGGCCAGCGGCTTATAGCGGTCGATGAACTCCACCATCCCGTGGGAGAGCTGCAGCACAGCCCGCACCTCTCCCTCCGGCACACAGCGGAACGCATGGAGCGTCCGCCCCGGCTGGCAGGACGGCAGGGTAAAGTCGATCATCTGGCTCATGGGCTGCCCTCCTTCTCCGCTTTATTTTTTCATGCTGCCGATCTTCTTGCGGCAGGAGGTGCAGATGCAGTAGCCTGCATACTGGATGGCATTATCGTCCACCTCGCCGCAGAAATCGCAGCTGCCGGTGGGGCGGTATTTTTTGAGGATGATCTCATCGCCCTCCACAAAGATCTCCAGCTTGGCATCGTTGTCCAGCTTCATGCTGGTGCGCAGCTCCTTGGGCAGGACGATACGGCCCAGGCCGTCAACGCCGCGGACGATTCCGGTACTCTTCATAGTTTTTTCTTCTCCTTTGTCATTTACACCTCAGACAGCCATTTTCCAATTTTCTCCCGGCCCTGATCTCTCCTTCAGAGCCTTCAAAGGAAAATTGTGCCATCTCTCCCACTCAGTATACAAAATTTCCAATCATTCGTCAATGATTGCGTGCGGTTTCGACAAAAAGATTTTTCTTTTGCTTCCAAACGCCCATTCTGCCAAATCTGCGGCCGATTCGTTGACAAAACAGCGCAGAGCGATTAAACTAAAAGGTAGCTATCCGCAATTTTTTTGCCTGTAAATATAAAGGAGCGTTTATCTATGCCGAGCAATAAAGTCCGCACCCGTTTTGCCCCCTCGCCCACCGGCTACATGCACGTTGGCAACCTGCGCACCGCGCTGTACACCTACCTGATGGCCAAGCACGAGGACGGCACCTTCATCCTGCGCATTGAGGACACCGACCAGGGCCGTTACGTTGAGGGCGCTGTGGATGTCATCTACAACACCCTGCGGGAGACCGGCCTGCTGTGGGACGAAGGCCCGGACATCGGCGGCCCCGTCGGCCCCTACGTCCAGAGCGAGCGCATGGGCATGTTCAAGCAGTATGCCGAGCAGCTGGTGGCTGAAGGCAAGGCATATTACTGCTTCTGCACCGAGGAGCGTCTGGAAGCCCTCCACGCCGAGCAGCGCGCCCACGGTGAGATGACCCACTACGATGGCTGCTGCCGCGACCTGCCCAAGGAAGAGGTGGAAAAGCGCCTCGCCGCCGGTGAGCCTTACGTCATCCGCCAGAAGATCCCCCGCGAGGGCGTGACCGGCTTCGACGATATGGTCTACGGCCACATCGAGGTCAACAACAGCGAGATGGACGACCAGATCCTCATCAAGACCGACGGTATGCCCACCTACAACTTCGCAAATGTCGTGGACGACCACCTCATGGGCATCACCCACG
>OGKM01000743.1_pt1 | contig 12847 bp, 9 predicted proteins | sample 1572501 | NCBI WGS metagenome assembly OGKM01 (sample SAMEA2582154, study PRJEB24529) | metagenome | biome: Human gut stool | place: China | collected 2011
AAGGTTGGGGTCGCGGGTTCAAGTCCCGTTTGCCGCTCTTTTAAAATAGTTTGATTGTTTTTGTTAGGACGGGTAGCAGAAATGCTGCCGTTTTTTATTAAGACATCAAACACAAACGACACAGGTCGCCGCAATGGTGGAATTGGTAGACACGAGGGACTTAAAATCCCTTGGCCAGTAATGGCTGTGCGGGTTCGAGTCCCGCTCGCGGCACACATTCTCAATTTATAATTTGAAATTGATAATTTATAATTCTTTATTAAGCACATACCACCTCGTATTATAAATTACGCCATCAGGTTATAAATTAAAACCACTCAGAAATATGACTTATTCAGAAATATGGCATCGTATAGCCACCTCTTACGACGACAACGAGGCACGTGCCATAGCACGCATCCTTATCGAAGAGCTGTTCGGTCTGTCGTACGCTGACATCGTCTGCGGTGCCACCGAGCAGTTGTCTGCCGACGACACGCTGCGTCTCGACACAGCCGTCAGACGCATCGAGCAGGGCGAACCGTTGCAGCACGTGCTCGGATATGCCGACTTCTGCGGCAACCGCTTCTCTGTGAACAGTTCTGTGCTCATCCCCCGACCCGAGACGGAATGGCTCGTGGACGAGGGCGCAAAGCTGATGGACGGCTGCATTGCATCCGACGAGACGCAGCATAAGGCTCCCCACTCCCCCAAACGTATCCTCGACATCGGAACGGGCAGCGGCTGCATAGCCATCAGTCTCAAGCTGCGCCTTGGCGACGCATACGTGGAAGCATGGGACATATCCGAAGAGGCACTGCGCACAGCTCAGGACAACGCCGACGCGCTGAAGGCAGAGGTGGTGTTCAGAAAGAGGGATGCGCTGAAGGCTGAGGGGGAGTGCCTTCAAGGGGGTGCACTTGTCTCAAGTGCACCAACTGGGCAGACTATGGATTCTATAAATTCTAACAAAGGTGCACTTGTCTCAAGTACACCAACCGAACAGGCTATGGATTCTATAAATTATAGCGAAGCTAACATCCTCGCCGCCCCCTGGGACCTGATAGTGAGCAATCCGCCATATATCTGCGACTCGGAACGCTCCGCGATGGACGACAACGTGCTGCTGCACGAGCCTCACACAGCCCTCTTCGTGCCCGACGACGACCCTCTGCGCTTCTACCGCGCCATCGCTCGCTACGCTCTACTCACGCTGAACATCGGCGGAAGCCTCCTCTTCGAGTGCAACACTCGCTATGCCGAGGCGACGGGGAAGATGCTCAGCGACATGGGTTTCGAGGAGGTAACGGTCAGCGACGACTGCTTCAACCTGCCCAGGTTTGTGAGGGGAAGGAAGAACAGCCACAACCAATAACCCTGCCCAATAGCCCCTCCCAACCCTCCCCGTCGGGGAGGGCTTAGTTACCCAAGGCTTAGAAAGGCTTAAAAAGGCTTAGTTCGGCCTATCACCCCAAGGCTTAGAAAGGCCTAAAAAGGCTTAGTTCGGCTTAAACGCCACCTTAAGAAGGCTTAGTTCGGCTTAATTACAACAACAACCATGCTACAAAAGAAACAACCCATAACCGAGCAGGAAGCCCTGCTAAAGCTCTCTGCGCTCTGCGCCCGTGCGGAGCACTCCTCAGGCGAGATGCTCGAGAAGATGCGCCGCTGGCAACTGCCCGACGACGCACGCGAGCGTGTGCTCGACCGACTCATCGACGAGCAGTTTGTTGACGACGAGCGGTTCGCCCGACTCTTCGTGCGCGAGAAAATACGCTTCGACCACTGGGGACGACGCAAGATAGAGCAGGCACTATACCTCAAGGGCGTGGACAGCAATATCAGCCGACGTGTGCTCGACGAGGTGGACGACGAGGCGTATGTGGCGGAACTGAAGAAACTATTAGCCACGAAGCGACGTTCGGTGAAGGCAGAGAACGACTACGAGCTGCGCCAGAAGCTGACAAAGTACGCCTTGGGACGCGGCTTCGGCTACGAGGTGATACGCCGCTGCATAGACGGAGCCGACGAACTGCTGGAAGATTAGTCAGCAAAGGCTTAAACACCACTTTAGAAAGGCTTAAGAAGGCTTAGTTCGGCTTAAACGCCGCTTTAGTTGCCCAAGGCTTAGAAAGGCTTAAGTTCAACCTGAGAAAGTTGACATTACACCATCCGCGTCGGTCGGTGCGGACATCCGCGTCGGTCGATACGAGCATCCGCGTCGGTCGGTGCGGACATCTGCGTCGGTCGGTGCGGACGTCTGCGTCGGTCGGTGCAGATTATTTTTGCACACAATTAAACCCACGCACGCTAAATGCGTCTTAGATAATATGAAACAAATAGCACTATTCATAATGCTCATCCTCTGCACAGCGACGGGATGGGCGCAAGGTTTGGTAAAAGGAAAGATTCTGGATAAACGCAACTCAGAACCACTTAGTTTTGTGAACGTGAAGGTTACGCAGACTGCCAACGGCAAGTTTGTGGGCGGCGGTATGAGCGACGCCAACGGCAACTTCAAGATACAAGGACTCGCCAACGCCCAGTACACGCTGGAGCTGACCTTCGTGGGCTACAAAAGCGAGACACGCAAGTTCGAGATAAACGCCTCGAACCCCAACCAGCACTACAATATTATATATATGTCGGAGGACGCAAAGATGCTGAAGGGCGTCACCATCACCGGGCAACGCTCGGCGATGAAACTGGAGGTAGACCGCAAGACGTTTGACGTGGCGCAGCTCATAGGCAACGCCGGACAGTCGGCATCCGAAGTGCTCGACAACATACCATCCGTGGAGGTGGACAACGACGGCAACGTATCGCTGCGTGGCAACTCGTCGGTGGAGGTGTGGATAAACGGTAAGGCATCGGGACTCACCACCGACAACCGCGCACAAATCCTGCAGCAGCTGCCTGCCGAGTCGATAGAGCGCATCGAGGTGATTGACAACCCGTCGGCGAAGTTCTCAGCCGAAGGCTCTGCCGGCATCATCAACATCGTGCTGAAGAAAGACCGCAAGGCGGGCTACTACGGTTCGCTGCAGGCTGGCGCAAACACCAAGGGTGGCGCAAACAGCAGCTTCAACATCAACTATAACAGCAAACTGTTGGACGCATACGCCAACATCGGCTACCGTCACCGCAAGAACACGGGCTACACCGAGAGCACACAGACCTCAAACACTTACGACCAACGCTACAAGGCGGACAACGACCGCTGGGGCAACAACCTATTCACACGCGCCGGACTGACGTTCCACGCTTCGAAGAAGGACGACCTCAGCCTGAGCGGAATGCTGATGAAGGGCAAAGGCAAGTCGAAGAGCTTCACACCGTACGAGTACACCGCCGTGGCTGACGGACTCACCGACTACCGCATGGACCGCCTCACACGCTCGAGCAATGACATGAATATGTTCTACTCGGAGTTCAACTACCGCCACTCGTTCACCGACCGCCACTTCCTCGACTTCACCGTCGACTACAGTCGCTGGAAGTCGGACGGCGACAACTTCTACCGCGACTCTACGGTGTGGGAGGGCAACGACGTTCACGCTTACGACTACCAGTACCGCCCGCAGCACATCAACAACCGCCGCTGGGAGGTGAAGCTCGACTATGAGAACCAGATAACAAAGGACATGAAGGTGGAGGCAGGCTACCAAGCCAACTTCTCGCACGAGAACACCCCGCAGGAGTCGTACATCGACAACACCTCGTGGGAGGGCACGGCTGCCACCGAGGACAAGCTCTTCTACAACCGCTTCATCTACGACATGGATTTGCACGCTCTCTACGCCTCGTTCAACTACAAGCTGGGCAACTTCGGCGTGATGGCAGGTCTGCGTGGCGAATACTGGAAGGTGAACACCGAGAGCTACACATGGGAGCAGGAGCACGACCCGTCGCTGCGTGAAAAGCCGTTCAAGAAAGACTTCTTCCAGCTCTTCCCCTCGCTCTTCATGTCGTATCAGCTGACCGAGTCGCAGCAGCTGCAGCTCAACTACACACGCCGTCTGCGCCGTCCGTGGGGCGGACAGCTCAACTCGTTCCGCGACACACGCGACGCTACCACCGTGTCGTTCGGTAACCCCGAGCTGACACCGGAGTACAGCCACTCGTTCTCGCTCAACTATCTGAAGACCTGGCGCGACCACTCGCTGCTCGTGAGTGCCTACTACCGCCCCACAACCGATGTCATACAGCGCATCAGCTACAAGAACTCGGAGGACGGACTCTTCTACTCCACCTCGATGAACGTAGCAAAGAGCCAATCGTCGGGCTTGGAGCTGACGCTGAAGAACAAGTTCTTCCGCATACTCGACCTCACCACATCCGCCAACGCCTACTACTACAAGCTCGACGGATTTGCCTACCCCATCGACGGACAGATAGTGACGGGCGCAGCCGACGACCGCTTCACATGGAACGCACGCATGACGGCAAGCCTCATACTGCCCTACGACATATCCATACAAGCTACCGGACGCTACGAGGCACGCCAGGTGATCACGCAGGGCTACCGCAAGCCGTCGTACAGCGTTGACTTCGGCGCACGCAAGAACTTCTTCAACAAGCTCATCACCGTGGCTATCAACTGCCGCGACTTGCTCGACTCGCGCAAGTGGGAGACCTTCACCAGTGGCAACAACTTCACACGCCACCAGATAAACCGCCGAGGAAGCCGCCGCTTCAACTTCACCGTGACGTGGAACTTCGGCAACATGAAGCAGAAACGCCGCCCACAGAACAAGCAGGGCGACGGAAGCAGCGAGATGCAGATGGACTATAACGGCACGGGTGAAGAATAAATGTTAACAGAATCGGCTTCGTATTGTTCTTTTTTGTAACTTTGTACACAGATAAACAATTACAGTAACAAGAGTTTATGAAAAGAATTAAGTTTTTCTTAGTAGCAGCGATGCTGCTCATCAGTGCCTCAGGAGTGCAGGCACAGAGTATCGGAGACCTGCTCACCGGTCTGGGTAAGACCCTCGTGGGCGACAAAGCCACAACAGCCGCAAGCCTCAAGGGCACATGGACATACACCGGTCCGGCATGTGAGTTCGAGAGCGACAACCTGCTGTCGAAAGCAGGCGGCTCAGCGGTGTCTACAAAAATAGAGAATAAGATAACACCCGTGCTGAAGAAGTACGGTGTGCAGGGCATCGTCTACACCTTCGACGGCAAGGGCAACTACACCACGAAGATCAAGAAGCGCACCATCAAGGGCACGTACACCTTCGACAGCAAGAAGAAGACCATCACCTTCAAGCCCCACTACGGCAAGGAGTACACCGCCAATGTCAGCATACTAAACAACCAGATGACACTCGTCTTCAACGCCGACAAGCTGATGCACGTGCTGCAGACCATATCGAACACCGCAGCAAAGCAGAACTCCACAGCCGCCACCATCAACACGCTGATGAAGAACTACAACGGTATGCGCTTGGGATTCAGACTGAAGAAGTAAAGATGGTGAGATGGTGAGGTGGTGAAATGGTGAGGTGGTGAAATGGTGAAATGGTGAGATGGTGAGATGGTGAGATGGTGAGATTACCGAACTAATCATAACTCTCAACTCTCAACACAACAACACCTCAACATCTCAACACAACAACTCTCAACACAACAACACCTCAACACAACAACACAATATCATGGATTATACTCAGATAAAGCGCCGCTACGTACGCTTTCTGCGCCTTGAGCGCAACTACTCGCAGAACACCGTCGATGCCTATTCGCACGACATCGACTATCTGCTCAACTTCCTCAACGGCGAAGGACTCGCCATTGAGGAAGTGCGACTTGCCCACTTGGAGCAATTCGCCACCCTGCTGCATGAGTTCGGCATTGCTGCAAGCAGCCAGGCACGCATACTGTGCGGTGTGCGCTCCTTCTTCCGCTTTCTTTTGCTCGACGGCACGCTCAAAGACGACCCGTCGGAGCTTCTTGAGTCGCCAACGCTCGGCGAACACCTTCCCGAAGTGCTTTCTACAGAAGAGATAGACCGCATGGAAGCGTCTATCGACCTCTCCAAGCCAGAGGGACAGCGCAATCGTACCATCATCGAAGTGCTGTTCTCCTGCGGCTTGCGCGTGTCAGAACTCGTCAACCTTAAGTTCGGTGACGTGTTCGCCGACGACAAATACCTGCGCATTACGGGCAAGGGCAACAAACAACGCCTCGTACCCATCTCCGACAACGCACTGCACGAGATACAACTATGGCTCTACGACCGCAACCTGATGAACATAAAGCCTGGCGAGGAAGAATACGTGTTCCTCAACCGCAGAGGAGCACACCTCACACGCACCATGATCCTGATAATGATAAAGAACACGGCACACGACGCAGGCATCACCAAGACAGTGTCGCCACACACGCTGCGCCACTCCTTCGCCACCGCACTGCTGCAAGGCGGAGCGAACCTGCGTGCCATACAGGAAATGCTCGGACACGAAAACATAGCTACAACGCAGATTTACACGCACATAGACATAACAACTCTGCGCAACGAAATACTCAACCACCACCCAAGAAACATGAAAAACACATGAATGTAGCAAAAAACGATGCTTATTTCTTAAAAATCATAAACATTTAACATGAGAAGCGGAAAAATAAGCTACTTTTGCATATTGTACGGACAGATTATATATCAACTAAAAATAATAATTTATGAAACTAAGAAAACTGATGGTTGCAGTCTTCGCGTTCTTCGCAGGACTTGCTCAGGCACAGCAGATGTCACCCATTCCGGCTGACCCCGACGTAGTGGTTGGCAAGCTGGACAATGGTTTGACCTACTACATCCGCCACAACAACTGGCCGGAGAACCGTGCCGACTTCTACATTGCACAGAAAGTGGGCGCTATCCAGGAGGAAGAGTCGCAGCGTGGTCTGGCTCACTTCCTCGAACACATGTGCTTCAACGGCACAAAGCACTTCCCTGGCAACGGTGTAATCCGCTACTGCGAAAGCATCGGCGTACAGTTCGGTCGCGACCTCAACGCTTACACAGCAATCGACCAGACTGTTTACAATATCTCTAACGTACCGACCGACCGCCAGTCGGCTCTCGACTCTTGCTTGCTCATCCTGAGCGACTGGTCGAACGCGCTCACACTCGACCCGAAAGAAATCGACGAGGAGCGTGGCGTTATCCACGAGGAGTGGCGTCTGCGCACATCGGCTTCAAGCCGCATGTTCGAGCGCAACCTGCCGAAACTCTACCCAGGCTCTAAGTATGGCGTGCGCTATCCTATAGGTCTGATGTCGGTCATCGACAACTTCAAGCCGAAAGAGTTGCGCGACTACTACGAGAAGTGGTATCACCCGACAAACCAGGCTATCATCGTAGTGGGCAACGTCGACGTGAAGTACACCGAGAACAAGATTAAGGAGCTCTTCGGCTCGTTCAAGAACCCGGAGAACCCAGCTCCTATCGTTGACGAGCAGGTGCCTGACAACGCTGAGCCTATCGTTATCATCGACAAGGACAAGGAGCAGCAGACCAACAGCGTAGAGCTTATGATCAAGCACGACGTGTTCCCGGCTTCTGAGAAGGGCAACCTCGGCTACCTTATCTACAACTACGCTAAGCAGGCTGCCATGACTATGCTCAACAACCGCTTGAAGGAGAAGGCTCTCGATCCGGAGTGCCCGTACGTAGGCGCATACGCTAACGACGGCACATTCATCTTCGCCAAGACTAAGGACGCCTTCAACCTCTCGGCTTCTCCGAAGGACCTCAGCAAGACTGCCGACGCGCTGAAGGCAGCTTACACAGAGGCTCTGCGCGCCGCTCGCTTCGGCTTCACAGCTACAGAGTATGCACGCTTCCAGGAGGACTACAAGAGTGCACTCGACAAGATGTACAGCAACAAGGACAAGCGTCCGAACAGCCAGCTCTACCGCGACCTCGTAGACAACTTCCTCGAAGGCGACCCAATGCCGTCTATCGACTTCGAGTATCAGAAAATGAGCCAGATCGTATCGGCTATGCCTGTTGAGGTGGCTAACCAGATGATGGCTGGGCTCGTGCCGGCTAACGACTTCAACCTCATCGTGCTCGCATTCCTCAACGAGGCTGAGGGCAACGTATATCCGACTGAGGCAGAGCTGCTCGGTGCTGTCAAGGACGCACGCAACGCTAACATCGAGGCTTACGTGGACAACGTGAAGAACGAACCGCTCATCACCACTCTCCCGAAGGCTGGCAAGGTGAAGAAGGAAGTGAAGAACGAGAAGCTCGGCTACACCACGCTCACACTCTCTAACGGCGTTGTCGTTAACCTCAAGAAGACCGACTACAAGAAGGACCAGGTGCTCCTCAGCGGTCGCGGCGAGGGTGGCACCACACTCTATGGCGCAAGCGACTACGCTAACCTTCAGCTCTTCAACGACGTTATCGGCTACAGCGGACTCGGCGCATTCTCTTCTACAGAACTGCAGAAAGCTCTTGCCGGCAAGATTGCCAACGCTGACCTCTCACTCGGACAGCTCTCTACAAACGTGTCGGGCAACTCTACACCGAAGGACGTGGAGACAATGCTCCAGATGGTATACCTCTACTTCACAAACATCAACAAGGACCAGAAGTCGTTCGACAACCTCATGCAGCAGCTCGAGGTATCGCTGAAGAACCGCGAAATCAATCCTGACATAGCATTCAGCGACTCTATACAGGCTACTATCTACGCTCACAACCCACGCATTGCGCCGATGACTATCGACCGCTTGAAGGACGTGAACTACGACCGTATCCTCCAGATTGCCAAGGAGCGCACCGCTTCGGCTAAGGGCTGGGTGTTCAACATCGTGGGCAACTACGACGAGGAGACAATCCGTCCGCTCATCTGCCAGTATCTCGGCGCACTGCCAGCTAAGGGCAAGGTTGTGAAGGGCAAGCGCGAACTCAATCCGGTTAAGGGCGTTGTGGAGAACACATTCAAGCGCAAGCAGGAGACTCCGAAGGCAAACTCTGTCATGCTCTGGTTCAACGACGAGATGCCATACACACTGAAGAACGTTCTCTGCTGCGACATCGCAGGTCAGGTGCTCTCTATGGAATACCTCGACAAGATTCGCGAGAAGGAAAGCGCAGCTTACTCAGTAGGTGCTTACGCAAGCTCTGACCTCGGCGCAGATAACTACCACATGTTCCAGATCGTTGCTCAGTGTCCGATGAAGCCTGAGAAGAAGGACATAGCAATACGCATCCTCAACGACGAGGTGAAGACTATTGAGAACACTTGCGACGCTGCCAAGTTCCAGAAGTGCAAGGAGTTCATGGTGAAGCAGAACGGCGACCGCGTGAAGACAAACGGCTTCTGGCTCGGCGTGCTCTTCGATAGCTACCACTACGGCTATGATGGCTACACCGACTACTCAAGCACTCTTGAGGCACTCACTACTCAGGACATCTGCAACTTCATGAAGGAGTTCAACAAGGCTGGCAATCACATCACCGTGACTATGCTGCCGGAGGAATAATCCGCCACGAACAGAAAGCATTAAGACACAATAGGAAAGCATTGTTTGCTCGTTTGGGCAAGCAATGCTTTTTTTATATCACTAATCACTAAACAACCTTAAAAATGCGGCTATTAATCAATAAATAGCATAATTATAAGGTGAAAACACACTGAAATTGAAGATTTCTGATTAAATTTGCAGCTAAAAATAATAAGTTTAAGAAGAATGAAAAATAAGTTTGCTGCTTTTGCCATGCTGTTCATGGCGGTTTTTACACTCGCATCGTGCCTTAATGACGACACCGACTACGTGTACACCGACGACAGCGCCATCACATCATTTTCGGTGACGGGGGCAAAACGATATATCCATACAAAGACGAAAAAAGGCGATAAGGATAGCGTTTATACAATCTCTTCATCGTACACAAGCTACAAGTTCGTCATCGACCAGAACAACAACACCATCTGCAATCCCGACTCACTGCCGTGCGGTATAGACGCGAAGAAACTCGTGTGCAACGTGTACGGACTCAACTCGATGACGGTGTACATCAAGAACCTCAAGGACGATAATGTAGGGATTGTGAGCAACACCGACTCGCTCGACTTCTCGGAGGTGCGCGAGCTGAAGGTGATGAGCAATTCGGGCAAATTCCTGCGCACATACAAGGTGAAAGTGAACGTGCACAAGGAGCAAGCAGACTCGTTCTTCTGGGCTTCCATGACAAAGAACACAGACATAGAGCAGCTCCAGAACGTGAAGACCTGCGCCATAAAGACAGCTGAGGGCAAGGACCGACTCTTCCTCTTCGGTACGGACGGCAACAACACAAAGCTGTACGTGATGAACAACGGACAGACTTGGACGGCTGCCACACCTAAGCTAAACGATGCAGTCCTCACATTCGACGCGAATGTCTGCAAGAGCATCGTGACAAAGAACGAAAAGGTGTACATCTGCAACGCCGGCAACATCCTATGCACCACTGACGGCAACACATGGGAACAGACCGGCAACGCTACTACCATCAAGACACTCGTAGCAGCAAGTCCGCTGCGTCTCTATGGATACAACACAGAGGGTAGCCTGCTCGCTTCTGACGACAATGGTGCTACATGGACACTGGCTACCATCGACAGCGACGCAGCGTTCCTGCCAACAAACAACCTCTCGTACACCTGCACAGCACTGCGCACCAACAGCAACAGCTACCGCGTGACTATATACGGCACAACAGCAACAGGCGCAATGGCAATCTGGGGCAAAGTGGACGAAGGCAACAAGTATAGCGAGAACCAGCCGTGGGCATACTACGAGGTGTCGACAGAGAACAAACACGCCCTTCCGAAGCTCAACAACATGAGCGTAGCAACATACGACGGCAAGACATACGCCCTCGGCACACCCGACGGCATGAACGATAGCAATGCAAACCTCTACAGCTCTAAGGACGGCGGACTGACTTGGGCAAAAGACACAACACTCACCGTTCCGACAGAGATAACATCCAACAAAGAGAATGCGTCGAACACGCCGAACATGGCACTCACCGTAGACAGCAGCAACTTTATCTGGATAGTAAATGCAACAGAAGGCAACACGTGGCGCGGAAGAATAAACCGCCTCGGCTGGAAAAAAGAACAGACTGATTTCACTGAATAATGAAGAAAATCCTCACCATCCTCATCATCTCCCTGATGTTTGTGTCGGCAAAGGCACAAACCGACGAGGAGTACCGCATGGAGATAGGTGCGGGAGTAGGGCTGGTGGCGTACGAAGGCGACTTCAACGGTAGCGTGCTGAGCAATATGCAGTTCGGTGGGTCGGTAGTGTTGCGACGCGTGTTCAACCCGTACATGGGGCTGAAGATGTCGGCAATGTACGGTAAACTGACGGGGGCATCAAAGGATGTAAAGACCTACTACCCCGACTTCGTAAACAATCCATACTCATTCAGCAATACGCTCATAGACGCCAGCGTCACCTACGAATACAACTTCTGGCCATACGGCACCGGACGCGACTACCGCGGAGCGAAACGCTTCACGCCGTTCATCTTCGGCGGACTGGGTGCTACGTTCGTCACCGGTGGTGGCAAGAACGTCTTCACAGCAAATGTGCCACTCGGCTTGGGCGTGAAATACAAGATAGGACCACGTCTGAACCTCGGACTCGAATGGGCGGTACACTTCTCGCTGAGCGACAAGCTCGACGGTGTGAAAGACCCGTACGGCATCGAAAGCAGCGGACTCTTCAAAAACACCGACTGCTACTCAGCCCTACAACTCACACTGACGTACAGCTTCATGGCGAAATGTCGCACCTGCCACAATGCGGATGAGTAGCCCCTCCCAACCCTCCCCGTCGGGGAGGGCTCTGATTAGCTTAGAAAGCAAAGGCTTAGAAAGGCTTAAGAAGGCTTAGAAAATAGTTCGTCAAGGCTTAGGAAGGCTTAGAAAGGCTTAGAAAGGCTTAAACGCCACCTCAAAAAACAGAATATGGAAAAACTCGATACAACCAACATACCCCAGCACATCGCCATCATCATGGACGGCAACGGACGCTGGGCTGCAGAGCAAGGCAAACCGCGCAGCTACGGCCACCAGGCTGGAGTAGACGCTGTGCGACGCATCACGTCGGAGTGTACACGTCTCGGCGTGAAGTACCTCACGCTCTACACCTTCTCTACCGAGAACTGGAACCGCCCCGCAACAGAAGTGGCTGCACTCATGGGACTCGTGCTAACATCGCTTGAGGACGAGATATTCATGAAGAACAACGTGCGCTTCCAGGTCATCGGCGACATCGAACGCCTGCCGAAGGAAGTGCAGCAGAAGTTGCAGGAGACAATGGAGCATACGGCAAACAACTCTGCAATGACGATGGTTGTAGCACTCAGCTACTCGTCGCGCTGGGAGATTGTGAAGGCGACGCAAGAGATTGCAGCCGACCTCGCCGCAGGCAAGATTGCCGCTACGGACATCAACGAGCAACTCATCTCGGAGCACATGACCACAAGCTTCATGCCCGACCCCGACCTACTCATACGCACCGGTGGCGAACAGCGCATCAGCAACTACCTGCTCTGGCAGATAGCCTACTCGGAGCTGTACTTCTGCGACACCTTCTGGCCCGACTTCGACGAGGAAGGCTTACACAAAGCCATCGCCGACTATCAGCGACGCCAGCGACGCTTCGGCAAAACAGAAGCGCAAGTAGAGGCTGAACAAAGCCCCTCCCAACCCTAACAGCCCCTCCCAACCCTCCTCGTCGGGGAGGGCTTAGTTAGCCAAGGCTTAGTTTTAAAGCAATGGCTTAGCGAGGCTTAAAGAGGCTTAGTTCGGCTTAGAAAAAGAAAAAGATAATAACAATAAAA
>OGKM01000754.1_pt1 | contig 12629 bp, 10 predicted proteins | sample 1572501 | NCBI WGS metagenome assembly OGKM01 (sample SAMEA2582154, study PRJEB24529) | metagenome | biome: Human gut stool | place: China | collected 2011
CGAATAAAAAAAGAAAATAATAAAAGAAACGAAGTATGAATAAAGTCATTCGCACCACATGGATTATCCTGCTACTTACTGTCGCCTCCGGCATGGCAAGAGCACAACAGGGACTACAAATAGCTTCCGTATTCCAGAAATACGGTAAACAAAAAGGAGTGACTATGGTAGAGCTGTCCAACGAAATGCTGGAAACCTACCAGATGACTCTCTATAAAAGCCTTGTCTTTAAAGACGTTGAAGAAGCACTGCCCACCATTCTCAACTGTCTGGATGCTGACAAAAAGAAGGCAAAGAAAGTGAAGGAAGTGGTGGCAGGCGGACAAATCCAGTCCGGCTATTATCAATTGCCCCAGCTAAAAGAAGATGTCAACCGGTTCATCCTGTTCAAAACCGGTAAAAAAGGCTCGGCTACCCTGATTTACATCGAGGGCGAGTTGGATGCAGACGATCTGGTAACCATGTTATTTATGAAAAAAAACTAAACATTATAAGAATATGAAACACATTTATTTATTACTGTTTATGCTGATCCCGATGGCGGGAATGGCTCAAGAAGGCATTTCGCAAGACACGACTCTTTACGTCAACGGACGCAAAATCCTGATTAAAGAAAACGAAGGGAAAATAAAGGTAAAACTTTACGAACAGTCTTCGCACGGCGATACGATAGAGAACGATCAGATTTTTGAGGGAATCTATACGGACGGACAAACTACCGAACGCCGCACGGCATTCACCGTCCCCTTCGTCAAAAGAAAGAACCATTATCGGTTCGACCCGCATATTGCCGGATTCTATATGGGATACACACGGCTCTCTGACGGCATCAACTTCAATACTCCAGACGGACTGAATATAAACGCCAACAAGTCCTGGGAAATCGGTTTCAATCTGTTTCAAGGCTCCCTGACACTCTCACGTGATCGCCAATGGGGCATAACGACCGGTTTAGGCTGGGGATACCGCTCTTTCCGCCTGGGCAACAACTATGCCTTCAGACAAATAGATGGAGTCACCGGCATTGTTCCGGGTGTTCCCGACGAGGAAGTGTATACCAAAAGCCGGTTACGCTATTTCTACTTCCGCATTCCGGTAGCCCTGGAATGGCAAAAAAGATTCAGCCACAGCAATGCTCACGGTCCTCTATTCTTTTCAGCCGGACTTGAAGCGGAAATCCGTCATGGAGCCAAGTCGAAAGCAAAGGTCAACGGACATAAAAAGAATCTGGACAGCGGCCTGAATGTCCACCCGGTAGGCATTAACCTCCTGGCACAAGCAGGTTACGGTGACATCGGAGTGTATTTGCGCTACTCTACCTACAGCCTCTTCGAACACAAAAAAGGTCCCGAACTTTATCCCTACTCTTTCGGTCTGTGCTGGTATTGGTAACAGGAAGTCCGACGGATGGCAACCATATACCCGCCCGACGGCATCAACAGTCCGACTATTCAAAAAGAATAAGCTGATTTCTCTGCCGGAAGAAACAATCTATCGTTCATATTGTTTATATTTGCAAAAAACGTATAACAATATTAACGATAGATTTTTTATATCACATGACCAAAGAAGAACTAATGAGGAAAGCCATCGAACTTTCCAGAGAAAATGTAGCAAACGGAGGAGGCCCCTTCGGAGCTGTCATTGCAAAAGATGGAGAAATAGTGGCCACAGGCGTCAATCGCGTAACAGCCTCATGCGACCCCACTGCCCATGCAGAAGTAAGCGCTATCCGCGCGGCTGCCTCAAAACTGGGAACTTTTAACCTGAGCGGTTACGAGATTTACACCTCTTGCGAACCCTGTCCCATGTGCCTGGGTGCCATCTATTGGGCCCGATTAGACAAGATGTACTATGGCAATAACAAGACAGATGCCAAAAACATCGGATTCGACGACTCGTTTATCTACGATGAATTGGAACTGAAACCGGAGAACCGCAAGCTGCCATCCGAAGTATTACTCCACGACGAAGCAATCAAAGCTTTTGAGGAGTGGATGGAAAAAGAAGATAAGATAGAATACTGATAAACAAGAATCCCCGTAGAACACTGCATCGTCCTTCGGGGATTTCTATACACACAAAAGTTATAATTTAATTGCTTGGGAATCTAATTAGAAACGGAGACCTAAAGTAAACAGCACTTGGCTACGGGTATTAGTCACTTTGGTTGTTTCCGGTGTCAGCACCGTAGTTGCATTGTTTTCCTCATACTTATTTACGAACGGATAAAAATCTTCATTATAAGTAGAGAACTTATAAGCCAGATCTGCATAAAATACAGAACCGCGATACCCGATACCCAAAGTATAGTTGCTCAGAGCCTTCGTATTTGCCCAGTCAGTATCTGTCTGGATAGAATAATAAGGCAGATCTTTGAAAGCATCTCCATGGAAAATAGCCGAAGTATAATTATATCCGGCACGCAGCGCAAACTGCGGGATCACTTTATATTCAAGACCAAGACGGAGGGTATTCACACCTTTCATCATAGGTCTCGTGCTATTTTCAAACGTAAACTCAGAGCTTGAACCGGTCGGTCCTCGGAATTTCATCGTTGAATAATCCTGATATTCGTATTCGGCACCTAATGCCAGACTTGTACCAATGGTATAACCTAAACTTACGTTATAAGTCCACGGAGTCTGTAACCGGAATTCACGCACCATATCTCCATTTCCGGGTAACTTATCACGCGTATCCACCGACCACTGATCTATCTTTCCTGTCTCAACGTTCAACACATCCGATTCTACACGGGCACTGGTCTTATAATCCAGATTATAGAACGTAGGGGTGTGAATGGCCAGACCGATACGGAAGGGCGAATTTTCAAACGGACGGATAATCGTACCCAACTTAAGATCGAAACCCGAACCTCTTACCTTATTCCAACTCCTCAGATTGTAATTCTGCGGTGCATTTGCTCCTGTATACGCTTCGGAATAATAAGTGTACTTGCTATAATCAACCGCATATGCCCCGAGAGTCAGTCCAAGATAGAACCGGTCGTTGAAATTGAAAGCAACATTAAAGTCGTACTGGTCGATTCCGCCACGCTCTTGCGAGTGGAAATTGGCGACACCGTCATCATACATACCATAGTAATTACCCGGTGTCGTATACAGAGGTTTACCATTGGCATCGTATCTTTGATTTCCATCCTTATCCACATATGGAGAATTCGGCTTGCCGGCTGCATTCATTTTATCAGTTGTGATATCACTAATCAACCAACCGTCATATCCCAATATGGAAAGCCATCCTATCTCCGGATCGTCATAAGGATAATCTCCCCATTTGGTTATGCCACTGGCTTGTTGGGCCATCTGATAGGTTTGCGAACTGTTACCGAGTCCTCCCTTCATATTCATATTCTTATAGAAAGACTTGGCTTTATGGTAGTTAAATCCAAAATTCACATAACGCAAAGAAGTTTCATTGCCAATCTTAGATGCAAATACAAACCCCAGATTATCAAAAGAACCTTGTATTTTATCCGACTTAAATTTATCTCCCAAATATTTGCTTTCCGTCCCGTATGAAGAAAAGCCGAAAGAAGTCATAAAATCATTGCTGCGATAGATACCGATACCGGCAGGATTCGTTCCGATTGGGCGGTTCCGTTCAAGTCCTTTCCTGTTATCTTGGCAGCATCGTACACAGTCTGTGCACTTATCGGGGCTGCTGCTACCAACAGCCCCAAAGTTGCTAAAGTAATTATTTTTTTCATCGTCAAATGCTTTTTTAAGTTAATACCTCCATTATCATCTTCTGCCCCTTGAAGAGCCGCCACCGCCACCGGAAGAACGGGAAGAACCACCACCGCCACCGGTAGAATAACTACGTGAACTGCTACCTGAAGGTGAAGAATAACTGCGCGTAGACGAACTGCTGCTACGAGAAGGAGTACTGTTGTATGAACGACGAGTGGTACTCTCATTGTAACTACGCGAAGGAGCCGTAGAACTGCCACGAGTATAAGTAGAACTGCTTCTTGTACTTGCCCTTCTGCCTCCTTCCGAGTAAGACGGAGAACCTGTAGTAGTGCTTCCGCCGCGAGTTCCTTCATAAGAAGAACTACTGCGTGTACTACTTGGACGGGTATAGGTACTTCGACGTGAAGAAGAAGCATCTGTACGCGTAGTAGATCCCGGACGTTCACCGACTACACGCGTTCCTATCACACGTCTGGCAGAGCTCTCTCCTCTATTGTAAGAAGATGTCGCTGACGAACGAACGGAAGAACCGCTATTGGAGCGTACCGCACCTGAACTGTAACGGCGAACGGTCGAAGAGTTGCCATAACTGCTTCTCACAGCAGACGAACCACGACGGGTATAGGTATTATATCTTCCTGCCCAGCTGCCACCGCCACCCCATCCGGGATGATAGTGATGATGGTGTCCCCAGTAGCCGCCGCCATACCAGCCGCCCCAGTAACCACCCCAATAGCCACCCCAATAACCGGGATAATAGCCACCCCAAGCATAATAAGGTGAAGACCAGCCCCATCCCCAGCCCCATCCGGAACCATAAGAGTTGTAACGCCAATCCCACCATAAGCGGTTGGTAAATGTCGGGAATGCATAAGCATAGAAACCGTCTGTATAAACATTCCAATCCCAGGAATTGGTTCCATAAACAATGTCCCAGTAAAGCGGGCTGCTAATGCTTACCGCAAAACGGGGATTACGGAAACGAATGATGCGTTCAGCGTACTCGTAGTCATCCTGTGAGCCATTGAACCCGTTCACCCATTCACCATCCGGATCGGAGACAGCTTTTTCTTTTACGTATAATGTATCGTCCTCCATTGCGAACTCGTTATCTTTGGCATCGTAACGGCGGTTATACTCATCCACATCACGCATATCGCGTTTGTTTCCTTTACGGTCCTGAACTACTACCGTAGTACCCGGAGACGTATAAATGTTCGTGGTGACAACTTTTTTTTCCGGTTCCTTCTTCACAGGAGTCTTTTTGGCTTCCTGCTTTTTTTCCTTAGAAGGTACGAAATAAAGGTCGTCATTATTGCTTTGCGCCATCACAAGCAGTGGGAGGCACAGGGCAAACAGCGATAATAACACAATCTTTTTCATATTTCCGTGGTTTATTGGTTTCTTAATCTTTTTATTCACGTTACAAAGATAAGCAAGGTATTCACGCTGCCGGATAGATTTTCCCCAAACAATAATAGGGATTTCCCTATTTTGCCGTTCTTTAACTTAACAAATCTCAACCCGATAAAAACAATGTTTACTTTGTTTCTATCCCTTTAAATCGTACTTTTGCAAATAAAAACACCTATGAAGTACTTTGAGTTCACTTTTGATACACATCCTTGCACCGAAACGGTGAATGATGTGCTTGCTGCCGTGTTGGGCGAAGCCGGATTCGAGAGTTTTGTCGAACGGGAAGGCGGACTGACCGCTTATATTCAGCAATCACTTTACAACGAAGAGACATTGAAAACAGAGCTGGCAAATTTTCCTGTGCCGGATACGGAAATCACCTACACATTTACCGAAGCAGAAGACAAGGACTGGAACGAAGAATGGGAAAAAAATTTCTTCCAACCGATTGTGATCGGAGACCGTTGTGTGATTCATAGCACATTTCATCAGGACGTGCCTAAGGCAGAATATGATATCCTGATCAATCCGCAGATGGCATTCGGAACAGGACACCATGAAACGACAAGCCTGATTATCGGAGAATTGTTGGATAGCGAACTGACCGGCAAGTCGCTGCTGGATATGGGCTGCGGAACTTCAATACTGGCTATTCTCGCACGGATGCGGGGAGCTAAGCCTTGCACAGCCATCGATATCGACGAATGGTGTGTACGCAACTCGATAGAGAACATCGAACTGAACGGAGTGACAGATATTGCCGTCTCGCAGGGGGATGCTTCGGCATTGCAAGGGAAAGGGCCATTCGATGTAGTAATAGCCAATATCAACCGCAATATCTTACTGAACGATATGAAGCAGTATGTAGCATGCATGCATCCGGGATCGGAGTTATTTATGAGCGGATTCTATATCGATGATATTCCGGCTATCCGCCGGGAAGCAGAAAAGCACGGACTCACCTTCGTACACCATCAAGAGAAAAACCGATGGGCAGCAGTAAAGTTCGTACTTTAACACACACGGGCCTGCCATAGAGTAACACACGAACGACATAACAGTCAGTCCTGTGCTACTCTGCGGTATGACCGGATCAAACTTCAAATTCCTTTTTCACCTGCCTACACCAGTCTTTTATTCGCTTATCAGTCATTTCCGACTGATTTTCGATGTCAATGACCAATCCACACCATTTATCACCTTTCAGAGCCCGGGAACGCTCGAAACTATATCCGTCTATAGAAGTAAAACCGACAAGCGTAGCTCCATCATTCTCAAAGACTTCGGCAAGCAGTCCGACACCATCGGCAAAGTTTTCGGGATACTTCACCTGATCGCCAAGCCCGAAGATAGCCACTTTCTTCCCTTTCAACTGCAAGGTGCGGAGTTCGGGCAGAAGCTCGTCCCAATAAGTAGGCAGTTCGCCATCGAACCAGGTGGAAGCACCGACTATGAAATTATCATAGGCTTCAAAATCATTCTGCCAGGCATTTTCGATAGCTACAGACTCGGCAGAAGTACCAAATTCTTTTTGAATCTTTTCAGCCACCCAAGAGGTTTTATCGGCTTTGGCAGCATAGAATATTCCTATCTTTTTCATGATTGATCGTTTTTTTAATTAGAACTCCAGCAACTCTTTGGCTGCTTTATATATCTTTTCATCATTCGGCAGGATAGCCCGTTCCAATATCGGATTGAAACCTACCGGAGTAAAGGTGGAGCCCACACGTTGTACCGGGGCATCCAGGTAACGGAACATTTCCCCGGCAATCTGCGCTGCAATTTCGGCACCGAATCCGGAGAAGACTTTGTCTTCATGCACCACCATCACTTTACCGGTTTTCCGTACGGAAGCAAAAATCGCTTCTTTATCCAACGGAATCAGCGAACGGAGATCAATAACTTCGACACTCCCCACCCCTTCCCGGGCAAGGCGTTCGGCAACATCCAGACAAAAATGGGTAGTATTGCCATAAGTAATTATAGTCAGATCGGTTCCTTCGCGGCGGATGCGGGCCTTACCAAAGGGAACTTCAAACTCTTCGGGCACAACGGCAGCAGCCTCTACTGAGTTGTAAAGCGCTTTGGGCTCCAGATAAAGAGTGAATCCCTTGGAACGCATACTGGTGCGGAGCAGCCCGGCAGCATCGTCGGCAAACGACGGACAAACAATACGGGCACCGGGTAAAGTCGTAAGAGCCCCTTCAAGGTTCTGCGAATGATACAATCCACCGCCAATGTATCCACCCGAAGCAAGGCGAAGTGTAATATTGGGAGTAAACTTACCGTTGCTACGCCAATACTCGTGTGTACACTCAACGTACTGTTCGACAGCAGGCCAGAAGTAATCGGCAAACTCAGCGCCTTCAATAACCACATGTATTTTAGGATCGAAACGGCACATTCCGTTGGCCGTTCCCACAATATAATCTTCGGCTATCGGAGCACTGAACACACGGGCATCACCAAACTCCTGTTGCATCCCCTTGGTGACATTGAATACGCCTCCTTTATCTTTATTGGCCACGTCTTGTCCCCAGATAAAGGTATCAGGATTGCGGCGAAACTCCTCTTTGAGCGTTTCATTAATGGCGTTCACCATGAAACTCTTCTCACCTTCGACAGGCCCCGGAAGTCCGTCTTTATACTTTTGAGGAATATACGGTTCGGGAAGGACAAAGTCATAAATGCTCTCCGGAATCGGATCGGGTGCAGCCAACGCTTTACGATTGGCGGCAGCCAGTTCTTTCTTGGCGGCAGCTTCTATCTGTTGGAGGTCCTCTTCGGTCAGGCGCTTGTAGCGCAACAGCATCCGACGGAACTTCATTAGCGGATCGGCTTCCTTCACGTATGCCAACTCATTCTCGTCGCGATAGAGAGTATGCTTATCAGAGTTGGAGTGCGAACCGATACGTACGCAATTGGCATGTACTATAACCGGAGTACGGTTGGCTATAGCAAATTCACGGGCTTCGGTCATGGCATTCATCGAGTCAAATACATCCTTTCCATTGCAATGAATGATGCGGAGGTTCTTAAAACCGGAGAAGTTATCGGCCACTTTACGATTGGCAGTCTGATCCTTTTTAGGGACGGAAATGCCATAACCGTTGTCCTGGAATACAAAAATAACCGGAAGACGTTCGTTGCTGGCCCCGTTGATAGCTTCATAGACAAATCCCTCGGATGTGGCAGACTCACCATGTGAAGTAATGGCAACCCCCTTATGCCCATAATAAACCATGGCACGCCCTACGCCTGCCGCATGAAGATCGTGCGTACCGGTAGCAGAAGAGATATTCTCGATGTGCCATTCCGGTTTGGCAAAGTGATTGGACATATGACGTCCGGCACTACCCGGGTCCGTAGCTTTTGAGATACCGTTCAGAATCAGTTCCTCCGGAGTCATTCCGGCAGAAAGCACAGTGAGCATATCCCGGTAATAAGGAAAAAGATAGTCCTCACCAAGAGTAAAAACCTGCCCGATAGCAAGCTGGATGCCGTCATGCCCGGCATAAGGAGCATGATAGGACCAGCCAAGAGATTGCAGCAAATAGGCGGGTGCCTTCTCGTCGAGCGCACGCCCCAAAGTCATTAAATGATACCACTTGCGGAGAGTCTGTTCGTCAGTGGTTTTTATATCGTATTTCTTCATATTTAAAGTGGGTTTAGGATTTTCACCACAAATCACACAGATGATCACAGTTTAAGGATAAAGATCCCCAAACAAGTTCCGCAACGATCCGGGAGATCTGTGGTGAGACTGATTTATTATTCTGTAAATCTCCGATATGGCAACTATTCTTTCCAGTTCTCCAGATAGTCGGCAATGAAGTGCAGGAAGTTACCTCCCAGCGAACCATCCACCACACGGTGATCATAAGAGAGTGACAAGTACATCTTATGGCGAATGGCTATCACATCTCCTTCGGGAGTCTCCACCACAGCCGGCTTTTTCTCAATGACACCCACTCCGAGAATAGCCACCTGTGGCTGATTGATGATCGGAGTGCCGAACAACATCTTAAACGTACCGAAATTGGTGATTGTGAATGTTCCTCCGTCGATATCATCAGGCATCAGCTTATTAACCCGTGCCTTTTTCGCCAACGAATCGATAGCTACGGCAAGTCCGTTAAGATTCAAACGATCGGCATCATGCACTACGGGAACAATCAAGTTTCCATCATCTTGCGAAACAGCAATGCCCACATTGATATGTTTCTTATACAGGATGTTGTATCCGTCCACCGAGACATTTACCTGAGGATAGGCAGCCAACGCCTGGGCAGTGGCCTCAGCAATGGCAGGCATATAAGTCAGCTTCACACCTTCACGACGGAAGAAAGCGTCTTTGGTCTTTTCGCGCCAACGCACCAGCCGGGTGACATCTACTTCGACCACATTAGTCACATGCGGAGAAACCTTTTTCGACATCACCATATGGTCGGCGATAATGCGACGTACTCGATCCATCTCTTTGACTTCTACCGATGCATCTGAAGAAACGGCAGAAGCAGATTGTCCATACTGAGCCTGAGGAGCCGCAGCGGCAGCCTTCTTTTGTACTTCTGCAGAAGGAACAGGAGAAAAGCCCGAATTATTTGCCGAAACCGTCGAAACCACCGTAGTAGAGACGTCGGCTGCCGGAGCACCTTTCTTCATCTCGATGTAAGTACGGATATCTTTTTTGCTCAGCCGACCTTCATAACCTGTCCCGGGAATCGAATCCAGTTCTTCCTGAGAAATCTTCGCCTCCCGTGCCAATTGAAGTACTGCCGGCGAATACCAACGTTCCACTTTGGGAGCGGTTACTTCCGCCTGAACTTTCGGAACAGACGCAATGCCCGACACCTCGGCAGCCTTTGGAGCAGACGCCGTTTCTACAGAGCCTGCGGTTTCCGATGCTTCTCCGGAACCTTCTCCATCCATATCTACAATGGCAACTACCGTACCTACCGGTACCGTATCGCCTTCTTTAAACAATATTTCCACCACTTTTCCGGCAACGGGAGAAGGGATCTCCGCACTGACCTTAGCAGTATTCACCTCGAAAAGTACGTCGTCCTCATTGACCACGTCACCTACCTGCACCGACCATGATAAAATGGTTCCTTCGGTAATACTTTCGCCCAACTTGGGCATTTTTATTTCGAATCTTGCCATATACACAATTATTTATTCTTTCACTTGTACAAGTAGAACAAGATTGTGAAAAAGAAAGTTTTAAGTTAATGTTTTTTTAAGTAATCGCCTGGATAAGAAAGCCGTTTAGTGGCTAAAAACATAAATCAATCTCGCGCATCCTTTAAATATCCGTTCTCACGCATTAGCAAGAAAGCAAGCAGATTCCATAGCAAGCATAACGCATTATCAATAATTACTTTACTTCTTTCTAAAGTACCTTTATCTCAACCCGGGTATGCGAGACGAGATAAGAACCTAACCATTTTCACTAAAGATACTAAGAAAAACAAACTGCTTTAAATGGTATAAACAGATAGGATAACAGATACATCCTATCTGTATATCAAATACAAACGATGAATCGAGCTTGCCCAATCGAGGGTGGAAGATGGAAGTACACTTTTCGTATGAGAAGGCTGAATTTTGAAAGGAAAATAGTTCTCCTCCACCGGATACTGAATAATCAGACTGCTTGGTGATATTCACGTCAGTTACAGATAGTGTTGTATTTATTTTCCCGTAACCCCTCGATAATAGCCAGTTCCTCCTTACTGAACGCTTCGGCAACCGAAGGACCTGCAAAATAACGAAAAACCCACTCCCGGAATTTATCTGTAGATAGAGCCGGATGCATATACTCTTTCAGATTCGTCACTTCGCTACGTACCGAACGGACAGCAGGATGTACGGCAACCTTTTCCTCAAGTCCTTCTACTTCAAGCAACTTGTTCAACAACGCCAGATTTGTATCATACAGCAGTGTGCAATGATACATTGCACGATTGCGATGTACGCATTGCGCACTGCCCGAGACTTTTCGCCCGTCGACATAAATACCCAATCGTTCGTCGCCTCTCACTGCAACTCCGGCGGCAGTCAACATTTCAACCGTTCGCTCCAGATAAGTTTCGAAACGCGCCAGACAGGTAGTTTCAATGAACGTAAGATTGATGTTACCCAAATCGTGATATACGGCACCGCCACCGGAAAACCGCCGGAATACAGGAATCTTGTTTTGTTCCGCCATCGTCCGGTTCACTTCCGTTTCCACCCGCTGATGCTTGCCTATAATTACGGACGGAGCACTTTGCCAAAGCATGAATACATCTTCTGTACCCTGCTTCAACAAATACTCTTCAGCCGCCAGATTGAAACCGGCATCCGTAAAAGAGCTATTTATAAACCGCATCAGGCAAACAGTGTCTCGTGATAAATTTCACCGACTGTCGGGTGCGGGAAAACACTCTTTCTGAATTCATCGACCGTATATCCTCTCTGGATAGCAATGCCTGCCACAACAATAATTTCCGAAGCCGGATTGCCCAACATGTGGCAGCCGACAATCCGATCATTATGATCGATAATCAGTTTACACAGTCCGTTCCCCAACTCGTTTTCGGCAACAAAACGCCCCGAATAAACCATCGGTAGTTTTTGTATCCGATAATAAATACCCTTAGCTATCAGCTCCTCCTCCGTTTTACCCACACCGGCCAGTTCGGGATTGGTATAGACTACGCCCGGAACACAATCATAATCCATCCGGTCATCTATTCCCAAAATATGATTAATGGCAACTTCTGCTTCACGAATAGCCGTATGTGCCAATAAAGAAAAGCCGGTAATATCACCGCAAGCATATACACGTGGATGAGAGGTCAACATGTGTTCATCTACAACGACCCCATTCCGGTGCAACTCAATATTCAGTTTATCCAATCCTACTTGGGTGATATTCGCTTTACGGCCTACGCTCACTAAAATCCGGTCGGCATCGATAAACGAACTCTTTCCATCCTTTTCCACTGTTACTCCTTTATCACTCACCTCGGTTACTTTCGTGTTCAGATAGAAATTAACCCCTTTCTTTGTATAGTCAGCACGCAACATCGCACTGGTTTCTTTATCCATTGCTCCAAGAATCTCCGGCATCATCTCGATCACTTTCACCCTAACGCCCATGCTGTTAAAGAATGAAGCAAACTCCATTCCGATCACTCCGCCTCCAATAATGGCGAGCGATGATGGAAGAACAGTGCTATCCAGCGCCTCTCGTGAGGTCCAGTAATCCACGTCCGAAAGCCCCTTTATCGGAGGGATCACGGTATCCGATCCGGTACAAACCAACAGATAGGTTGCCTCGTATACCTCTCCATCACAGCGGATATGGAATCCTTCTTCACCTTCGCCCTCTATCACCGCTTCCTTATCTACAATAGTCACTCCGTAAGAGTTTACCGTCATTCTCACTCCGCCCGTCAACTTCTGCACCGTTTTGTTTTTCCGGCCGATGATTTTTTCCATATC
>OGKM01000764.1_pt1 | contig 12543 bp, 9 predicted proteins | sample 1572501 | NCBI WGS metagenome assembly OGKM01 (sample SAMEA2582154, study PRJEB24529) | metagenome | biome: Human gut stool | place: China | collected 2011
TCCCAGAGCCCCTCCCAACCCTCCCCGTCGGGGAGGGCTTAGTTAGTTAGCAAAGGCTTAGAAAGGCCTAAGAAGGCTTAGTTCGGCTTAGTCAGCAAAGGCTTAGTTCGGCTTAGTTAATAATAAAAAACCCAAAATAAACAATGAACATTTGTATTTTCTGCTCTGCCAACTCAAATATTCCCACCGAATACTTCGAGCGCACGAGCGAACTGGGCACCTGGATGGGTGCCAACGGGCATACGCTGGTGTTCGGCGGATGCAACCTCGGACTGATGGAGTGCGTAGCGAAGGCTGTGCACGACGCAAAGGGAATGACCGTGGGCGTGGTGCCTACGATAGTGGAGAAAGGCGGAAAGGTGTCCGATTATGTCGACGTGAAGATACTCTGCAACAACCTCTCCGACCGCAAAGACCTTATGATTGAGCGCAGCGACGTAATAATCGCGCTGCCGGGTGGCGTGGGCACACTCGACGAGATATTCACCGTGCTTGCTGCTGCCTCCATCGGCTACCACAACAAGCGCGTCATTCTCTACAACATCGGCGGCTTCTGGGACTCGCTCATAGCTATGCTCGACGACCTGAAGACGCGTGGCGTGCTGCGTGCCGGCTTCGACGACACCGTGAAAGTGGCACATACGCTTGATGAAATAGCCGCTTTAATCGCCCAATAGTTCATGTTTTGTCATCGTTCTCCGTACGCTGTCGGTGCGGACGGCGAACGCAATCTGATCGGACGGCGAACGCAATCTAATCGGGTGGCGAACGCAATCCGATTGGACGGCGAACGCAACCCACCGCTCAAGATTAATATTTTAACAACGGATTCCGTGGTTTCTTCTCTACGCACCCTAAACTTCTGTGGATTCCGTGCGTTCTGTGGGCACTCCTTTTTCCCACGGAATTCACAAAATTCACAGAACCTCTTGCTATGGGTATTTCCTATAAAAAAAGAGGCTACGACAAAAACTGCCGTAGCCTCTTTTTATATATCTACTGAGAGCGAAGCCTTACTTCACGCCAATCTCCTTGAGCAGACGCTCTGCGTTGCCCCACTTATCCATGAGGAAGAGCATGTAGCGGATATCCACACCGATGCAGCGAGCCAGACGCTTGTCGAACCAGATGTCGCTTGAGAGCGAATCCCAGTTGCCGTCGAACGCCAGACCGATGAGGTTGCCGTTGCCGTCGAACATCGGCGAGCCGGAGTTGCCGCCGGTGATGTCGTTGTTGGTGAGGAAGCAGAGCTGCATCTTACCCGTTGTCTTGTCGGTGTACTTGCCGAAATCGGGCGAAGAGAGAAGCTGCTTCATCACTGGCTCTGCCTGATAGTCGATGGTACCCTTCTCGCCAGCCTCCATCTTGCGCACGATAGACGAAGCCTCGGTGTAGTAGCCCGACGGTTCGCCACCCAGCAGATAGCCACCTACCTGACCGTATGACAGACGCATCGTGAAGTTGGCATCCGAGTAGTGAGGCAGTTCCTGCTCGTAGCGCACCTTGGCGTCGCAGAGGTAACGCTCCTGCTCCTCAATCTCTTCATACACGCTGTTTATAACGCTTCTGCACTTGTCGTAGACAGCCTTCACAGCCTTCGCATACTGATAGCCGGGGTCTTTAGCCAGTGCCTTCTCGGTGAGCGTAATTTTCTTGCCGCTCTTCATCACTACGGATGTAGACCACAGCCAGTCGACGTACTTGCGTGTGTCGCCGCCGAACTGCTCCGCGATGGTGGTGTAGAACTCTGGCAGCTCTTCCTTAGCCACATACTGACGGAAGTTGTCGATGAGCGCAGCCTGCACGTCCTTGTCGAGAGCCGCGTCCCACTCTGCACTGTTGTCGGGGAAGCTGTAGTAGGTCTTCGCCTTCTTGCTGCCCTTCTCTGGCATCATGCCGATGAGTGTGAGCGCACGAGTGTTGAACTCGCTGGTGCGCGAGAATGTCTCGCGCCATACGGTGCTGAGTTTGTCGGCATCGAAGCGTGTGGCGTAGAGGTTCTTCATCTTCTCGAAGTCGAGCTTGCCCTTCAGGTAGCCGGTCCACTTCTGATACTCCTGGATGCGGTCCTCGAAGTCAGCCTTCTGGCGGATGATGCCCACGGAGTCGATGCACTTGTTCATACCGAGCGAATTCTTCCAGTAGTTGGAGCTCTGCGCATACTTCGAGTCGTACTTGATGCGCACAGCCTCGTCGGCACGCATGTGGCGTATCATCACCGCCTGCTTCACGCCGCGTATTTGGGCACGCGGAGCGTTCTCAGCGTCGCGCATCTCGCGTATGCCGTAGCTTGAGAGGTAGCGTTCGGTAGAACCTGGGTAGCCGATAGTCATGGCGAAGTCGCCCTCCTTGTATCCGTCCATCGACACCTTAGCCCAGTGCTTCGGCTTGTAGGGCACGTTGTTCTTCGAGTACTTGGCCGGTCCGTTGGTGTTCGGGTCTGCATAGATGCGGAACACCGAGTAGTCGCAGGTCTGGCGCGGCCACATCCAGTTGTCGGTCTCGCCGCCGAACTTGCCCATCGACTTCGGTATGGTGAACACGAGGCGCAGGTCGCGGAAGGTGCGGTATGTCGTAGCGTAGTACTTGTTGCCCTCGTAGAACGGCTTAATCTCGAGGTCGAGCGACGGATCCTGCTCGTGCACCTCCTTGATCATCTGGTTCTCCACCTCGCTGAGCAACTTCTCGCGCTGCTCGTTGTTCATCTCGTTGAAGCCGCGTGCGGCGAGCATCTCCGTGATGTCCTTCTGGTCCACCATGAAGCTCACGAACATATCCTTGTTCGGCAGCTCCTCCTCGAAGGTCTTTGCGTAGAAGCCGTTGAGCATGTAGTCGTGCTCCACGGTAGAGTGCGAGCGGATAGCCTCGAAGCCACAGTGGTGGTTGGTGAAGACGAGTCCGTCGGGCGACACTACGACACCTGAGCAGTAGCCAGAGAAGTTGACAACAGCGTTCTTGATTGCGTCCTCGCTCTTGTAGAGCTGGTCGTAAGAAGGGGTAAAGCCATAGCTCTTCATCTGCTCGTACACCGCCTGCGGCAGGTTGTAGAGCGTCCACATGCCTTCGTCGGCATGAGCGGCAGCCGATGAGAGCGCAAGGGCTGCAGCGAGGAACAGATTCTTTTTCTTCATAATATTTAAAGTTGGTGTTTATATAATGTTATCTTAAAGCGAAAGACTGCGGTCTTTGCGCCGACCTTTTCAGACCGACGCAGCCTACTAACGGAAATACTTGCCCACTACGGACAGACTCTTCAGTGGTAGGTCGTGATAGACGACGTGACCGATGAACGCCAGGACGAGTGCGGTGTTCACGACAAGCGCAGCCCACTGGGGCAGGTTGTCGTTGGAGAGCGTCATGAGGAAGTAGAAGAGTGCCGTGATAGCCACGTACACGCCTATCGACTTCAGCGGATAGTTGATGGGATACTTGCGCTGACCGACGAGATACGACAGCACCATCGCCGTGCCGTAGCCTGCCACGCCGCCCCAAGCGCAAGCCATGTAGCTGTACTTAGGCACGAAGAGCACGTTCACCATCACTAACACCAAGCAGCCGGCAGCTGAGAACCATGCACCATAGATGGTCTTGTCGATGAGCTTGTACCAGAACGAGAGGTTGAAGTAGACACCCATCATTATCTCTGCAGCCATCACGATAGGCACGACGCGCAGTCCGGGCCAGTAGCTCTCGTTCGGGATGATGAAGCGCAGGATGTCAATGTAGGCTATCACGACGAGGAAGGCAAGCAGCGTGAAGATGATGAAGAACTTCATCGCCGTGGCGTAGGTCTCGCGGTTGTCCTTGTCCTTCGACTTGCCGAACACGAACGGTTCGTAGGCGTAACGGAACGCCTGCGTAATCATCGCCATGATCATCGCTATCTTCGTAGCCGCACCGTATATGCCGAGCTGCGTCTTCTCGTCGGCTCCGTCATAAAGGTAGGGGAAGATTATCTTGTCGAGTGTCTGGTTGAGGATGCCGGCTATGCCCAACACTAACAGAGGCATGGCGTAGCGCAGCATACGGCGCCACAACTGCACGTCGAAACGCCAGCGGAAACCCGTCAGCTCGCGCCAGAAGCAGAGCAGAACGACGGCTGTACAGATGAGGTTGATGTAGAACACCATGCCCACGTCGAGCGTGAACTGCGCATCGTACAAGCCGAACGGGTTCAGCTTCAGTGCCGGCAGCACGATGAGGTAGAGCAGATTGAGCACAATGTTCAGCACGATGTTCACCAACTGCAACGCCGCGAACTTAATAGCCTTCTTCTTATAGCGCAGATATGCGAACGGTATGCACTTGAACGCGTCGATAGCCACGCAGACGAACATCACAGCCACCCAACTCTGGTGGTCTGGGTACTTCATGAACGTAGCTATCTGTGGCAGAAAACTGAACACGAGTGCCACGAAAAGCGCCGCCGTCATGCCTACGGAGATGAGCACCGTAGAGTAGACAGTCTGCGGGTTCTCCTCCGTCTTGTTGACGTAGCGGAAGAAGGTAGTCTCCATACCGTACGTAAGGATGACAAGCAGCAGCGCCGTGTAGGCGTAGATGTTCGTAACGACACCATATTGTCCGCCGCTCGCGACGAACGCTGTGGTCTGGATGGGCACCAGCAGATAGTTGATGAAACGGCCCGCAATGCTGCTCAAGCCGTAAATGGCGGTGTCCTTTGCTAAACTCTTTAAATTAGCCATGATTTACTTTTTTACTTTTAAAAGAAAAGGTAGCATATTGCGATTGCCGCAATCACGCCAGCGAGGTCGGCAAGCAGACCGCAGGCTACGGCGTGGCGTGTGTAGCGCACACCGACACTGCCGAAGTAGACGGCGAGGATGTAGAAGGTAGTGTCGGTAGAGCCCTGGAAGATGCACGAGAGGCGACCCACGAACGAGTCGGCACCGTATGTGGTCATAGCATCGACCATCATGCCACGCGCACCGCTGCCCGAGAGTGGCTTCATAAGTGCCGTGGGGAGTGCCCCGACGAAGTCGGTGTTGCAGCCCAAAGCCTCAATGCCCCACTTCACGCCACCGATGAGCATGTCCATTGCGCCCGAAGCGCGGAACACACCGATGCCCACGAGTATCGCCACGAGGTAAGGAATGATGCGCACAGCCGTGGAGAAGCCGTCCTTTGCGCCCTCGATGAACGCATCGTACACGTTCACCTTCTTGCGCATACCGGCAAGGATGAACACCACGATGATAAGCATCAGCAGTATGTTAGCCACCGACGTGCTCACGACGTTCATCTGCGCCTTGTCCATAGCCGAGAAGCCCCAGATGATGGTGGCTACGGCAAGCGAAAGTCCGCCCAGCGTGAGCAGCATCGTGCGGTTGAGCAGGTTGATGCGCTGATAGAGCGAGGTGACGATGATGCCGGCTACAGTGGAGCAGAACGTAGCAAGCAGTATGGGCACGAAGACATCGGTAGGCTGTGCTGCGCCAAGCTGCGCACGGTACACCATGATGCTCACCGGTATGAGTGTCAGACCCGACGTGTTCAGCACAAGGAACATTATCATCGGGTTCGTAGCCGTGTCCTTCTTAGTGTTCAACTCCTGCAGCTGCTCCATAGCCTTCAGTCCGAGTGGCGTTGCGGCGTTGTCGAGTCCGAGCATGTTGGCAGCCACGTTCATAAAGATGCTGCCCGTGACGGGATGCCCCTTCGGTATGTCGGGGAACAGTCGGGAGAACACGGGCGAGAGCACACGTGCCAGCACGTTCACCACCCCACCCTTCTCGCCTATCTTCATTGTGCCGAGCCAGAGCGAGAGTACACCGGTGAGTCCGAGCGATATCTCGAACGCCGTGCGCGAGGTGTCGAACGTAGAGTTCATGATTGCAGGGAACACCTCCGTATCGCCCATGAATACGAGTCGCACAAGGGCTATACAGAAGGCGATGAGGAAGAACGCAATCCAGATATAGTTGAGTACCATTCTTTATTATGTATTAGTTCTACGCTTATTATATATTAGTTCAATATGCAAAATTACATTATTATATCGAGAAACAGCAGTAACGAAACTCTATTTATTTTGCAAAATATGAGAAAACGTGTGTGGCTATGTAAAATAAAAGTTGTACATTTGCACGTATTAGTAAACGGAAAGTAATGGAAAGAATCGGAATATTCGTCGGATCGTTCGACCCGTTCACCATCGGTCACGACTCCATCGTGCGCCGCGCCCTGCCGCTCTTCGACCGCCTTGTCATCGGCGTGGGCGTGAACGAGAAGAAGCGCTACATGCTCACTGCTGAGGAGCGCGTGGAGACCATCAGAGGACTGTATGACGGCGAGAAGAAGATAAGCGTGGAGCAGTACAGCGACCTGACGGTCGACTTTGCTCAGCGCCACGGGGCGCAGTTCATCGTGAAGGGCGTGCGCTCGGTGAAGGACTTCGAGTTCGAGCGCGAGCAGGCTGACATCAACCGCCGACTCACGGGCATAGAGACCGTGGTGTTCTACGCTCTGCCCGGCATGGACAGCGTGTCGTCGTCGGTGGTCAGGGAACTGAAGAACTTCGGAAGAAGCGCGGATTCTTTTCTCCCGAAAAAGAATCTGACAAGATGGTGAGATGGTGAGATGTTGACATTAGTGCATATCTCACAACAACACATCTCAACACCACACCATCTCAACACCACAACACCTCAACATAACAACATAACAACATCAAGAATATGATTACATACAACGTAGACGGCGTGAAGATGCCGAAGATAAAGAAGCGTGAGACAACAGCATGGATACGTGCCGTTGCCGCTACATACGGCTACAAGGTTGGCGAAGTAGGCTATATGTTCGTCGACGACGAGAAGATTCTCGAAGTGAACAACGAGTACTTGGGTCACGACTACTATACAGACGTGATTACGTTCGACTACGACGAGCCGGGCATCGTGAGTGGCGACATCGTCATCTCGCTCGACACGGTGCGCACCAACGCCGAGAAGTTCGGCAAGCAGTACGACGACGAGCTGCACCGTGTGATCATCCACGGCATTCTGCACCTTTGTGGCATCAACGACAAGGGACCGGGCGAGCGCGAGATAATGGAGGACGCTGAGAACAAGGCACTCGCTATGCTGCAGAACCTCTGCTGAGATATTCTCCCACAGATGCGCACAGATTGCAAGGGTGCGTAGAAATCAACAACGGATCAAGCGGATTAAACGGATTTTTCTTCATTGTGGAGAAATCCTATTAATCGGTTTAATCCGTTTTTGCTTTTAATGTAGCGGTTGGCGCACTTCTCCCAGGGGGTGCAGCAGTCTCTGCTGCACCAACCAAATGATGCTATCTATTCTGTGGGTGAACTTCTTGCTCGGTTGGTGCACTTATTGTTCGGTTGGTGCACTTGAGACAAGTGCACCCCCTGAAGAAGCCCTTACTTCTGTTGTTAAACCAACGCAGTCTACTTGACTACGAGACTCGTGAGGCGTTCCTCAGCGAAGAGGTCTTGCGCTACGCGTTGTAGGTCGGCAGCAGTGAGCGCATCGATACGCTCGCAGAGTGCTGTCACATCTTTCTTCCACCCGTAGTGCAGGTAGCTCTTGGCAAAGTCGAGGGCGAACGACTCGCGCGAGTCGCAGGCGATACCTATCTGTCCGCGTATCTGTCGCTTTGCGGCACGCAGTTGCGCATCACTAAGCGGTCGTTGCATCACCTTGTCCAACTCGCGGCGTATTAGCCGGAGGCAGCGGTTCACGTTCTTCGGGTCGCAACCGAAGTAGACCGCCCATAGACCCGTATCGCTATAGCTCTGCGCCATACTCTCCACGGTGTATACAAGGGCGTTGCGCTCGCGCAGCGACACGTTCAGACGCGCCGTCATGCCCGGTCCGCCGAGTATGTTGTTGAGCAGATAGAGTGCTATGCGGCGCTCGTCGTGCACGTCGTAGGCACGTGTGCCCACCATCACGTGCGCCAGGTGAGTGTCCATATGGTGCTCTATGTGCTGCGCCACGTATGGCGGCAGCGTAGCGGCAGATTGCTTGCAATCGCAGCACACTTCATCTGCAGCTACAGTGTTGGCACGCTCAAGCAGCCGCACCAATCGCGCGAAGTCGACATCGCCATACGCAAAGAACACGCTGTTGTCGGGTCGGTAGTAGCGACGCGTGAAGCGCAGCGCATCAGCCGTGGTGTAACGGCGCAGCTTCTCCGCCGTGCCAAGTATGTTGTGCCCGAGCGGATGACCGCTGAAGACGGCGTTCTCGAAGAGGTCGTAGACGAGTTCGGCGGGCGAGTCGTTGTAGCTCTCTATCTCGTCGACAATCACCTCCACCTCCTTGTCTATCTCCGCCTGCGGATAGGTACTGTGGAACACGATATCGGTGAGCAGGTCGACCGCGCGACCGATGTTATCCTTCAACACGGCAGCATGATACACCGTCTCCTCCTTGTTTGTGAAGGCGTTGAGGTCGCCACCCACACTCTCCAAATGACCGAGTATCTTCATCGAGTTGCGTCGCTCCGTACCTTTGAAGGTGATATGCTCGCAGAAGTGCGCCATGCCCTCCTCGCGTCCGAGCTCTTCGTCGCGTGTGCCGGCACCCACAGCGTAGCCGCAATACACCACGGGTTGAGCCGACGGCAGGTGGATTATGCGCAATCCGTTAGCAAGAGTATGTGTATTATAGTTCATATTCATTGTATTTAACATACAAAATTACAATTTTTGATAGTTTCCGCCAAATTTGTAGTAACTTTGTTGTCAGAACTTTAAACCGCACATATACAATCAACAATATAATTATGAAACACTTGCTTTTGACGTTGGCAATTGCCGGTATGACCCCATGTCATATCTACGCAGCCAACGAAACAGACAAGGCTACTGAGCCGACCTTTACCGAGTGGCACGACCTGTCGGTGAACAATGTTAATCGCTTCGCTACACGCACATCGTTCTTTGCTTACGAGAACCGCGAGGATGCGCTGAAAGGCGACCGTGACAAATCGAGCAACTTCCTTTCTATTGAGGGCGACTGGCACTTTCAGTGGGTGGAGAACGCCGACCAGCGTCCTACCGACTTCTTCCGCACCGACTACGACGACGCGGCATGGAAGACTATGCGCGTGCCGGGCATTTGGGAACTGAACGGATACGGCGACCCTGAGTACGTGAACATAGGCTTCGCATGGCGTGGACACTTCAAGAACAATCCTCCGATGGTGCCTACCAAGGACAACCACGTAGGTTCATACCGACGCACTATACGCATACCCGACTCATGGGACGGACGCCAGGTGATTGCTCACTTCGGCTCGGTGACATCGAACATGTACCTCTGGGTGAACGGCAAGTTCGTAGGCTACGCAGAGGACTCGAAGTCGGCAATGGAGTTCGACATCACACCATATCTTAAGAAGGGCGACAACCTCATCGCTTTCCAGTCGTTCCGCTGGTGCGACGGCTCGTACAGCGAGGACCAGGACTTCTGGCGTCTCTCGGGCGTGGCACGCGACTGCTTCCTCTACTCGCGCTCGCAGACTGCTCATGTCGACGACGTGCGCGTGACACCCGACCTCGATGCCGAATACAAGAACGGATCGCTCGCCGTTGCACTCAAGGCGAAGGGCAACGCAAAGTTCCTCATCGACCTCATCGCGCCTGACGGAGATGTGGTGAGCCGCAAGATTATCAACTCGTCGAAGGTGAAGAAGCAGAAGGGACGCAACGTGGCTGTAGTAAACGCTACAGTGAAGTTCGACGTGGAGAACCCACTGAAATGGACTGCCGAGACTCCTAATCTGTACAAGGTGGTGGTAACGGTGCAGCAGGACAACAAGGACGTAGAGTCGGTGCCGGTACGCACGGGATTCCGCAAGGTGGAGATAAAGAACAAGCAGCTGCTCGTGAACGGTCAGCCGATACTCATCAAGGGTGCCAACCGCCACGAGATAGACCCCGACGGCGGATATGTCATCTCACGTGAGCGTATGCTCGAGGACGTGAAGCTGATGAAGCAGTTCAACGTAAACGCAGTGCGCACATGCCACTACCCCGACGACCCTTACTTCTACGAGCTTTGCGACGAATACGGTATCTATGTATGCGCTGAGGCTAACCAGGAGAGCCACGGCTTCTTCTACGACAGCGACGCTATCACAACGACCGATCTCTTCGCCAAGCAGATTATGGAGCGCAACGAGCACAACGTACACAACCAGTACAACCATCCGTCGGTTATCTACTGGTCGATGGGCAACGAGACTGCCGACTCGAAGAACTTCGCTGCCGTGAAAAAGTGGATCAACGAGTTCGATCCGTCGCGCCCCGTACACTACGAGCGTGCCATCCTCGGCGATAACACCGACTTCTACGCTGAGATGTACATCACACCGGAGGCTGCCGAACGCTATGCCAAGGATCCGGCAAGCCCGAAGCCGATGATTCATTGCGAGTACGCACACGCTATGGGCAACTCTTGCGGTGTGATGCAGGACTACTGGGACCTCATCCGCAAGTATCCTATCTATCAGGGTGGCTTCATCTGGGACTTCGTAGACCAGGGTCTGCGCGGCAAGGACGCCAAGGGCAATATGATATACAACTACGGCGGCGACTTCAACTCTTACGACCCGTCGGACAACAACTTCAACTGCAACGGCTTCATCTCGCCCGACCGCAAACCGAACCCGGAGGCTTACGAGGTGGGCTACTGGTATCAGAACATCTGGACCAAGCCTGCAAACCTCGCCGAGAAGAAGTTCAACGTCTACAACGAGAACTTCTTCCGTCCGCTCGACAACGTATCGCTATCGTGGGCTATCGTGGCTGACGGCATCGAACGTCAGAACGGCACCATCGCCGACCTCTCTGAGGTGAAGGCACAGAGCTCTGCCGACTTCACATTGCCGTACAACCTCGACAACCTCAACGAGGCGAACGACGTGATGCTCAACATCGAGTATCGTCTGAAGAACGACGAGGGACTGCAGAAGGCTGGCGACGTAGTGGCTTACCAGCAGTTCGCACTGCGCGAGGCAAAGGGTGCCGACCTCTCACTCAGCGAGAACGAGGCGAAGGCTCTGAAGGCGGTGAAACTCACCGACAAGAAGAAGGAACCGCTGCTCACTCTGCAGGCGCAGAACTTCACGCTCGCCTTCGACCGCGCTACGGGCTTCATCACACGCTACGAGGTGGGCGGCAACTCACTCCTCGGCGAGGGCGGTTCGCTCAAGCCTAACTTCTGGCGCGCCGTAACCGACAACGACATGGGCGCACAGTCGCAGAACAACTTCGCTGCTTGGCGCACTCCGAAGATGAAACTTCGCTCGCTCACAGTTGATAAAAAACTGAAGACTGTAGTAGCTGTGTATAACATGCCTGCTGTGAAGTCTACACTCACACTCACATACCAGGTAGAGGCTAACGGCACACTCGTAGTTACTCAGGATCTGAAGACCACTCCGGGCGCAAAGGTGTCGGAGATGCTCCGCTTCGGTATGGTAATGAACCTGCCTTACGACATGGATCAGGTGCAGTGGAACGGACGCGGACCAGTGGAGAACTACTCCGACCGCAAAATCTCGCAGAACGTTGGCATCTACCACTCTACTGCCGACGACCTCTTCTACCCGTATGTACGTCCGCAGGAGACCGGAACGATGAGCGACCTGCGCTGGTGGAACCAGACCGACAAGAACGGTGTGGGCTTCCGCGTAGAGAGCGACAAGCGCTTCTCGGCATCGGCTCTGCACTACGACCTCCTCACTCTCGATGAGGGCGCAGAGAAGCACCAGCGCCACTCGCAGTCGGTAGAGAAGTCGAAGTACACCAACCTCTTCATCGACCTCGTGCAGTCGGGTGTCGGCGGTGTTGACAGCTGGGGTGGCGACGGACGCGCCCGCAAGGGTCACCGCGTGGAGTACAAGGACTATACTTTCAGCTTCCGACTCGCTCCAAAGACACTTTATTAATAAAGCAGGGTGCGTTAACATAACGGCACTCATCCGACCATATAATTACCACGCTACTATCTGGTAGCGTGGTAATTTTGTTATAGCCCTACCTTTATTTTACTATATAGTACAAAAAAAATGCATTTATATTTGTATTGTTAAAATTAATCATTAAATTTGCAAAGTCATTATCTGAGTTTCATTATCAAAAGACGTTGTAACACAACATCAAAAGGATATAATTCAGGTATTGACATATATACATATAAGGCGTAACTGTACGCTTTGTTTTTGACGCAGTAAGAATCTCGCAAATTCCCTACGGATTGTCAACAACAAAGCAACGGGAACGCCTCATGGGATGTATTGTATACAGCCTTCATTGGCTTCGGGCGATTCTTGTCGCTCGTCGTCAGAATAGGGATATTATATATTTACATCTACGTGGGGCTTTCGACGTTGCTCGTTTCGACAATCTGGGCAATGCGAGAGCCTTTACTGCGTGGAACGAGCAACAGACTGGCTCCACGCTTTTTGTATATATACTTCCAATACATTACGGATCAAATAATATTGTTGTGTTTTTAACAATCCAATATTATTGTTTATCTTTGC
>OGKM01000769.1_pt1 | contig 12468 bp, 13 predicted proteins | sample 1572501 | NCBI WGS metagenome assembly OGKM01 (sample SAMEA2582154, study PRJEB24529) | metagenome | biome: Human gut stool | place: China | collected 2011
AGATGTCATGAAAAGATACGAAATCAGATAATCTCTTCTCTGATTTCGTATCTTTTCATGACATCTGGCAACTTTCTTTTTCTGCAGTTCATAATTATGACTTCCTCGTACGCATCTTGACAACTTTCGTTGCTCCCTCGCCAGTCTTTTTTCGTTTTTTCTAAAAAATCCTGCTTCTTCCGTCTCAACTTCTTCTGAAAACACCGCCATCCCCTGCATGGCATAATCTATTCCAATTATCTTCGCAGTACTGTAATCTGGTTCAACTGCTTGGTTTTCACAGCTGTATCCTTCATACAGCAGGCTTGCAAAGTATTTTCCAGATGGTTCCATACTGACTGTCACTGATTTCAGGCAAAGGCCTTTTGCTGGCTCCCTGTGCTTTTTCATGGCAATCCATTTTAATTTCGGAAGTCGGATCCGCTTACTTTCCACTATGATATTTCCATTGACCACATTCGTTGTATAGCTGTTTCTGGAATGATGTTTTGACTTGAACTTCGGAAATCCAATCTTTGGATCCCGAAAAAAATTCTTATATGCCTTTTCCAGATGAAGCTGGACATTTGCCAGCGCCAGCGAATCTACTTCTTTCAAAAATGGATATTCCTTTTTGTACATGGCTGGTGTGTTCTTTAACATTTTCTTCGTCTTTTCATACTCTTGGACCTTATCATTAAGCATCTGATTATACAAAAAACGACAACAGCCAAATGTTTTGCCAAGAAATATCTTCTGTTCTTCTGTCGGATAAATTCGGAAACGATATGCTATGTTCAATACTTTTTCTCTCCCTGGGTTTCAATGTATTGACGGATTACTGTTACTGGCACTTTTATAAGATGACTTTTCTTCGATATTTTACTACCAGGATCAGATGATAATACATCAGATATACTGAATGCACATTATGATCTATTTTTTCCATGCAAATCCGTCCTTTCTCTAATAATTTATGTTTTCGACTGACTCTATTATACCATGGAACGTAATATCGAACAAGTGTTCTTTTTATTTTTGTGCATAGAAACAAAGATTATTTAAATTTTGCACATACAAAATATGTAGGTTCTTGGACTTTCACGAAACGGTTGGGAGATTAATATGAAAAGAGCAAGGCGAGAAATTATTAGAATTTTATTAATATTAACTATTCAAATTCTGATTAGTATTCTTTTATCTTATTTAATCGATGAAAAATGGGATTTTAAAAACCTTTTTTGGAATTATGGTTTTATAATATTTTGGAGTAGTTATATTGTTGTTGTTATTATAAGCATTGGAATTGCAAAAAAATCAAAAAATTATAAGTAAAAAATGAATTTGTTCATGTTATAATTTAAGGTAGGCAATGAAAAGTTTTTGTGATGTACAGATTCAGGAATGCTTTTTCAGACAGACTTTAGGAAAAGGTGAGAATATGATAAATTTGATTTACACAATCATAAATATTGCATTAATTATAGTTATTGTAGCTCTTATTATTATAAGAAAGAAGAATAGATAATAGATGAATATCGAGAAGAAATCGGCATAAAGGACAATAAACTCCATAGATATTTTGAATGTATTAGCTTTTCAACCCGAAAGCTGAACTGTTACCCATTTTATCAGCAATTTTGCTTAAATTAGATGACAACCTATTCGAAGATATGGTAAAATAATAAACCAAATGTTTGCAAATTTCCATAGAGTTCTATTGAAAAGAGAACCTTATGGAAATTTGTCATACATTTCAATAAACCTAAGAAGCAAAAATCTATTTTGGAGGAAACATAAAACATATGACGAATTATAACAGCAATGACAATCGATTTGATGGAAGATGCTTCCTTGAAGATGTTGAGATAAAGTTACAAAAACGCCTGGAAGAAATCAGGCAGTCTCTCTCTGATGGACAGAAAGAGATTGATAACATGCAGGAATATTACTGGGAAAACTATACGGAGATGGATGAGTATGGTTACGAAGATTATGATAATCAGCAGGCACTTCTGCATCAGGTCAACGCTAATAATGAGAAGCTGCAATTAAAACATAGATTTGAGAAAATGTTAGATGCACCTTTTTTCGGACGTGTTGATTTTATGTATGACGGAGATGACGAACCGGAACCGTTTTATATTGGAATCGGAAATTTCGCTGAAAAGAACGGCATGCAACCATTGATTTACGACTGGAGAGCTCCGGTCAGCAGTTTGTTTTATGATTATGATAAAGGACCGGCAAGCTATGAGGCTCCTGCCGGAAGACTGGATGGAGAGATTCTTTCAAAATGGCAGTTTAAGATTCAGAATGGAGAACTTGTCTATGCCTTTGAAAGTGATACAAAGATCGATGATGATATTCTGAAAAAAGAACTTGGAACAAACAGTGATGTAAAATTAAAAAATATTGTCCGCACAATCCAGAAAGAACAGAATGCAATTATCCGAAATACAAAAGATCGAATCCTTGTAATCCAGGGAGCTGCCGGAAGTGGAAAAACTTCGATTGCTTTACACCGAATTGCATATCTTTTATATCATGAACGCGACACTCTGAAATCATCCAACATACTGATTCTTTCACCGAACAGCGTATTTGCAGATTATATCTCACATATTCTTCCAGAATTAGGAGAAGAGAATATCCGTGAGATGAGTTTTGATCTCTACGCCTACAAAGAGCTTCGAAAAGGTATCGCAGCAGACTGTGAGGATCGTTATGATCAGTTGGAACGTCGGATGAAGTTTCCGGATGAATCAGCTCAGAATCGTTTTGACTGGAAACAATCCAAAGATTTTATTGGTGAAATAGAAGGTTTCCTTGCGATTCTGGAAGATCGTCTGATGGAATTCAAAGAAATTGAGTTCCGTGGAATGACATTGACAGAAGAAGACTTGATCCAATTGTTCTATTATAAATTCACAGAGACTCCGTTATTGAAACGTATGGACGCTGTAAAAGACTATTTTATCGATTCCTGGGAAACTCTGAAAGGCAGAAATATTTCAGATGATGATCAGGAGATGCTTCAGATGAAGTTCGACAAGATGTACACAACGAAAGATATTTACACCATTTATAATTGGATGCTCGATGACTGTGGTTGTGATCTGTTGCCGGAAGTTCCGTACGAAAAACGAAAGCTCCCTTATGAAGATGTATTTCCTATGCTTTATCTGAAATATCGTCTTTCCGGTGGGAACTCAACTCATAAGAACATTAAGCATCTTGTTATTGATGAAATGCAGGACTACACTTATCTGCAATACACCATCCTGGAATCCTTGTTTCATTGTAGAATGACTATTCTTGGAGACCGTGCACAGACACTGGATACAAAGCAACAGGATGTACTGAGATTTCTTCCCAAATTACTTGGACGTGAGATCCGAACGATTGAGATCAAAAAGAGTTACCGGAATACATTAGAAATTGCCCGGTATGCAGAAAAAGTCAGTGGAGTATCTGATCTTGAGTTACTGGACCGCCATGGAAAAGAAGTAGTAGAAAAGACATTTAACACAGATACGGAATTGCTTGATGAACTTGTCTGTCATTTAAAATGTCCGGGAGACTTTGAAACTGCTGCCCTGATCACAACAACAGAAGAGGAAGCTTTTGACTTAAGTCGTCTCCTGAAACTGCGTGGTATCAATGTATCCTATGTGGATCGTAACAGTTCCGCATTTAAGAAAGGTCTCACAGTAACGACATTTTATCTCGCAAAAGGGCTGGAATTTGACCAGGTTTTCGCACTTCGCGGTGCAAAAGAAAATCCGCTTAAAAATCAAGCGGAATATATCTGCGCAACAAGAGCTCTTCACGAACTCTATATTTATGAAATTACTGACAGCTTATCAAAATAACAGTTGACAGGCATGTATGATTAAAATTTATTCAGAAAGAACAGGAAAATGAAGATTACATTAATAACCGTAGGAAAGATAAAAGAAAAATATCTGCGAGATGCGATCGCAGAATACAGCAAGCGATTAAGCCGTTACTGCAAACTGGAGATTATAGAAGTAGCTGATGAAAAGACACCTGACCATGCAAGTGATGTCGTGGAAAATACAATTCGTGACAAAGAAGCTGAACGCATTATGAAATATGTAAAAGAGGATGCCTATGTGATCACGCTTGAGATTAACGGAAAACTTCTTAGTTCCGAAGAACTTTCTGCAAAGATCAATCAGCTTGGAATCCAGGGAACCAGTCATATTATATTTATCATTGGTGGATCCATTGGTTTGGGCAAAGAAGTGCTCGCAAGATCGGACTATGCATTAAGCTTTTCCAAGATGACCTTTCCACACCAGTTGATGAGGGTCATTCTGTTGGAACAGATATACAGAAGTTATCGAATCATCAACGGTGAACCTTATCATAAATAGAAATCTGTCACAGAAAACGACTGGTATAGGACATCGTGATACATTCATATACTGATGACAAAGGATTTTTATATAAAAACTTCAATGAACAGAGAGCAGATCAAAGAAAAGATGATATCCGCAATGGATCTCCCAAAAGATGTGATTCAGAATGCTTCTGTTATAACCATTTTAGGCCGAAATGAATTATGCATTGAAAATTATCGAGGCATTATTGAATACACAGATACACTGATCCGTGTGCAGACGCGGGCAGGACAGATCCGGATCCAGGGAAAACGACTCCGGATTCAATATTACACAAATGATGAGATGAAAGTATCTGGAACATTATCATCTTTAGAATTTACTGAGGGGAGGAATCCGGGGTGATTCATTGCCTGATCCGCTACTTGTCCGGTTATGTGAAGATTCAGATCAAAGGATACTCCCCTGAACGATTTCTGAATCTCTGCTGTTATCACCGCATCCGATTCTGGGGATTGACCCGTATCGGAACAAATTATGAATTATACTTGAGTTTATCTGATTTTCGAAAGCTTCGTCCCTATGTCAGAAAAACACATACAAAAGTCATACTAAAAAAACGGTATGGCTTTCCTTTTTTTCTTTATCGCTATCGAAAAAGAAAACTATTCTTTATCAGCATCTTCCTATGCATTTTTCTAATCAATTGTTACTCACAATTTCTATGGGATATTCATTTTCAGGGAAATAAAAGATGGACCGACACGACCTTAACAACGTTTCTGAAAGAAGAGGGGATTTATCCTGGAATGCAAAAGAAAAATGTAGATTGTCAAGGGATTGTCAAAGCCCTTCGAAAAGAATATAATGATATCGTTTGGGTATCTGCTTCTCTTGACGGCAGCCGATTAAAAATACAGATAAAAGAAAATGAAGATGCGTTTCCTATCATCTCATCTACTCAGGCAGATAAGAGTAACAAGACAGATCCTTTACCTGCTGATCTTGTTGCTTCTACTGATGGAATCATTACAAAATTAATTACACGCACCGGCATTCCTCAGGTACATATCGGGGATTCTGTAACGAAAGGAACTTTACTTGTATCTGGGCGGATTGACATCCTGGATGACAGTGGTGAAATTACCGGATATCAATATACGCATGCCGATGCAGATATTTTCGCTGATACACAGATTTCTTATCTGGATACAATTTCCTGTTATCATAATAAAAAAGTATATACAAAAGAAACAAAAAAGTCCGGATTTATTCAAATCGGATCTGTTCGGTTAGAAACATGGAAACCGAAACCATCTGACCGTTCTGAAAAACTTTGTATAGAGCATCAGTTAAAACTGGGAGAAAATTTTTCACTTCCTGTTTTTTATGGTCATGAAACAATAAAAAAATACAGCTTCAAGAAAATAAAATATACAAAAAAAGAGATACAGACGATTTTAAGCAGTCGATTTCGTTATTTTTGTAAAGATTTAGAGGAAAAGGGTATTCAAATTAATGAAAAAAATGTTAAGATATATATATCTGCCGAAAAGGCAACGGCTTCAGGTACGCTCTATCTGAATCAGCAGATTGAAGAGGAAACAGAGACCGCAAGAATAACTTTAGAAAGGAACGAACCGGATGAGTCTGTCGGAACTGATCATTGATATTCCGGCTGAATACGAGATGAATGTATTTGGCCAGTTTGATACTTATATAAAGAAAATAGAGAGAACTTTTCATGTCACATTGATTTCACGTGACGGTGCAACTAAGATTGTAGGAGATACAATTGCTGCACAGAAAGCCCAGCGTGTACTTACACAGCTTGTAGAACTTGCTAAACGAGGAAATACGATTACGGAACAGAATGTAGACTATGCAATCTCGCTCGTATTTGAAGATCAGGAAGAAGCCCTTGTTTCTATTGATAAAGATCTGATCTGTCATACACTTCAGGGAAAACCTATAAAGCCAAAAACATTAGGTCAGAAAAAATATGTTGATGCAATTCGTAATGGAATGATCACTTTCGGTCTCGGACCTGCCGGAACAGGAAAGACCTATCTTGCGATGGCAATGGCAATCACAGCATTCAAGCGCGAAGAAGTAAGCAGAATCATCCTGACGCGTCCGGCAATTGAAGCCGGAGAGAAACTGGGATTTCTTCCGGGTGACCTGCAAAGCAAGATTGATCCGTATTTAAGACCTTTATATGACGCGCTTTATCAGATCATGGGAGCTGACAGTTTTCTTAAGAATTCTGAGAAAGGATTGATTGAAGTTGCTCCTCTGGCATATATGCGCGGGCGTACTTTAGATAATGCGTTCATCATTCTTGATGAAGCACAGAATACAACGCCGGCCCAGATGAAGATGTTCTTAACAAGAATCGGTTTTGGATCCAAAGTTGTCATTACAGGTGATTCTACGCAGAAAGATCTTCCATCCGGAACAATATCCGGACTTGATGTTGCTGTAAAGGTTGTAAAAGATCTGGAAGGAATCAACATCTGTACGCTGACAAGCAAAGATGTTGTAAGACATCCATTAGTTCAGAAAATTGTAAAAGCATATGAGGACTATGAGAAAAAATCGTCCAGACCGAGAGAAAACAGGAGGAAAAAAGGATGAGTCTTTTTATCGAAGAAGAGGGGAATATAAAGTTAGACTTTGATACAGAAGAGATTGCCGCATTAGTTATTGACGCTGCATTAGAACTTGCAGACTGTCCTTATGAAGCAGAGATCAATCTTCTTTTAACAGAGAATGCCCAGATTCACGAAATGAATCTGGAACAACGTGGAATTGACCGCCCAACAGATGTACTTTCTTTCCCTATGATTGAATACGAAGAGCCGGGAGATTTTTCCGTGATTGATGAAGAAAGTGCAGAAGCCTTTAATCCGGAATCCGGAGAATTGATGCTTGGTGATATCGTTATCTCAAAGGAAAAAGTGTTATCTCAGGCTGAAGAATATGGACATTTACCCAAAAGAGAGTATGCTTTCCTGATTGCACACAGTATGCTTCACTTATTTGGATACGATCACATGGTTGATGAAGAACGTGTTGTCATGGAAGCGAAACAGAAAGAAATCATGGAAAAAGTCGGTATTTTCCGCTGATGGGATACATATATTAAATAGATTTTAAGGAATGGGACACTAGGAGGAAGTTATGTCTGAAACTGAGGCACAAACAACGAAAAAACGAACGAAAAAGGATGATTATATTGTCCAGGGTTCGATACTTGCAGCAGCAGCTGTACTTACAAAAATCATAGGCGTAGTCTACAGGATTCCGCTGACGAATATTTTAGGAGATGAAGGAAACGGATTTTATGGATATGCCTATCAGGTCTATGCAATCGCTCTGATGATTTCATCATTCAGCCTTCCGACTGCCGTATCCAAGCTGGTATCGATCCGCCTTGCAAAGCGTCAGAGACGAAATGCATTCCGTGTATTTATCTGTTCCCTTGCTTTTGCAATCGGTGTTGGATTATTCATCTCGCTGACAATCTTTTTGGGAGCAGGACTGATTTCAACACATTTAATGAAATCTCCACTTAGCGTTTATGCACTGCGGGTTCTTGCCCCGGGACTTCTGATCGTTGCAGTCATGGCTGTTATCCGTGGATATTTCCAGGGAATGGGAACAATGCTTCCAACAGCTATCTCACAGATCATTGAGCAGGTATTTAATGCCGTGATCAGTATTGTCGGCGCAAGTGTCCTCTTTGGTATCGGAACAAAAGCAGGAGAAAAATCCGGAGAGGAGCTTCTCGGACCTGCTTACGGTGCTGCCGGAAGTACACTTGGAACGGTTGTCGGCTCTTTATCTGGATTGTTATTTCTTTTGTTTGTCATTTTTATATATAAAAATGTGATACGCAAACAGCTTAAAAGAGACCGCACCCAGAATGTTGAAAGTTATTCTTTCCTTCTGAAAGCATTACTTTTAACAGCAATCCCAGTTGTATTCAGTACCGCTGTATATAATATTAACCAAATTATCGACCTTACAATCTTTAATCATGTTATGGAGTCACAAGGCTATGTAGAGAAAGAGTATATGGCTCTTCAGGGTATTTACACCGGTAAATACGACACCCTGATCAATGTCCCGATGGCAATTGCGAATGCACTTGGAACATCTCTTGTGCCAAGTCTTACAGCTGTTGTTACAGCAGGTACAAAGAAACAGGTTCACAGTAAGATAAACCAGACATTACGTCTTACAATGGTAATTGCTATTCCGAGTTGTATCGGTTATTTTGTACTTGCTTCCCCAATTATGGTTTTGCTGTACAATGACTCCAGTGCAACACCGGCGCGTCTGTTGATGGCAGGAGCTATCGTTGTTGTACTGTATGGACTTTCCTCTGTAACGAATTCCATTCTTCATGGATTAAACTACATGACAAGTCCCGCAAAGAATGCTGCAGCAGCTCTTGGAATTCATCTGGTAGCATTTGTACTGATGATGACTGTATTCAAGATGAACGTCTATGCACTGGTGGGTGGAAATATTGTATTTGCACTTGCAATGAGTATTTTGAACCTGCTCAAGATTCGAAAAGTCAGCGGTTTCAAAATCGATTTTGTAAGCACTTTCGGAAAACCATTCGCTGCAGCAGCAGTGATGGGCATTGTAACTTTCGGCGTATTCAGACTGTTTGATACACTGATCGGCGGTCGTGTAATTCCAGTATGCATTTCACTGATTGTAGCAATACTTGTTTATGCGGTTGTTATGTTGAAGATCGGAACACTTTCTGAAGATGATATCCTTGATCTTCCAATGGGTGGACGTATCCTGAGAATTTCTAAGAAATTCCATCTGCTTCCAGCCGTAAAAGTAGAAGAATAAAAAAAATAAAAAAGCCAATACTGTATGAAAAAAGGAGCGATTTGCGATGAAAAAATACATGATTGGCTTTTTTTCTGTTTTATTTCTGATTACCGGATGTTTGATTGCAGGTTATCAGGTTAGTTACAACAATCTACTGAAAAAGGAAAAAGCTATAGAACTGACTAAAAATGAAAAAAATGATTCCATTCAAACCAGACGCAGTTCAGCCAAAGGAGAGTCTGTTTCAGATGATGCATATTATCTGAAAGAGCTGCATGGATATGTTGCTGTCTATCTGCAAGATGGGACAACCCTTTACGAAACAACCAGCCTATCCGTAAATAATCTGCCGGATGAAGTACAACAGGATCTGAAAAATGGAATCTATCTTAAGTCAGCTGAAGAACTGTATGGTTTTCTTGAGAATTATTCCAGTTAAAAAGTGGACGAAGTGCACAGAATCGTGTATAATACAGAGTCAGCGGAAAAAATATCGGTTACTGTTCACTCCCGTGTCAATCAGCGGAGTGATTGACACGGGAGTGAACAGTAAAGAATATCGCAACATTAAACGGAACAAGAAAAAGGAGAGAGATAGACAATGGAACAAAAGAAGATTGATCGTATCAATGAATTATATAAAAAATCAAAAGCGGAAGGACTCACTCCGGAAGAAGCGAAAGAACAGAAGATTCTTCGTAAAGAATATATGGAACTTATCCGAGTGAACTTAAGAAGCCAGCTGAACAATATTGACATGGAACAAAAAGATGGAAGTATTGTTAATCTTGGTGAGAAGTATGGCGAAAAATATATGAACAAGAAAGGAAACTAGGATCATGTTACAGAATTTACCACAGGATCCTGTTATCCTTCTGAGCGTCATAAATACAAAGCTCAGAGATTTTTATCCATCACTGGATCAGTTATGTAAAGAGATGGAAGTGAATAAAAAAGAACTTATAGATAAATTAGATCTGATTGACTATGCTTATGATGCATCCTGCAATCAGTTTGTATAAAGGAAATGAGAATGAAAGAAATAATTGAAAATGTAAAACTGGTGGAAAATGCACCGTTGGAAGAACCTGCCCGTCAGTATTATTTTATGGAAAAAGCAAAAGAATACGTTGCTGAAATGTCTGAGAAACTGGGGCGTCCATTAACTGCGTGTGTGACGACATTTGGTTGTCAGATGAATTCGAGGGACTCTGAAAAACTGCTTGGTATTTTAGAGAAGGTTGGGTATGCAGAAGAAACGGATGAAGAGAAAGCGGATTTTGTAATCTACAATACCTGTACTGTTCGTGAAAACGCAAACCTTCGTGTTTATGGACGTCTTGGACAACTTGGTTCCATTAAGAAAAAGAATCCACATAAGATGATCGCACTTTGCGGATGCATGATGCAGGAACCGGAAGTTGTTGAGAAATTAAAAAAGAGCTACCGCTTTGTTGACCTTATTTTCGGCACACACAACATTTACAAATTTGCAGAACTTTTAACATCTGCAATACAGTCTGACAGAACAGTCATTGATATCTGGAAAGATACAGACAAGATTGTAGAAGATCTTCCGGTTGAAAGAAAATATCCTTTCAAGTCTGGTGTAAATATCATGTTCGGATGTAACAACTTCTGTAGTTACTGTATTGTACCTTATGTACGTGGACGTGAAAGAAGCCGTGAACCGAAGGCAATCATCCGTGAGATCGAACGTCTTGTTGCAGATGGTGTTGTAGAAGTCATGCTGCTTGGACAGAATGTCAATTCTTATGGAAAGAACCTTGAAGAACCGATGACATTTGCACAGCTTCTTCAGGAGATTGAAAAAATTGAAGGACTTGAAAGAATCCGTTTCATGACTTCACATCCGAAGGATCTGTCAGATGAATTGATTGAAGTGATGAGTAAATCAAAAAAAATCTGTAAACATCTGCATCTTCCGGTTCAGTCCGGAAGCAGTCGGATCCTGAAACTTATGAACCGTCATTATAACAAAGAACAGTATCTTGCACTTGCTGAAAAGATCCGCAAAGCAGTTCCGGATATATCACTTACTACAGATATTATTGTCGGTTTCCCGGGTGAGACAGAAGAGGACTTCCAGGAGACCCTTGATGTTGTAAGAAAAGTCCGTTACGACAGCGCGTTTACTTTTATTTATTCAAAACGTACCGGAACACCTGCTGCAGTAATGGAAGATCAGGTTCCGGAAGACGTTGTAAAGGATCGTTTCAATCGTCTTTTACATGAAGTTCAGACAATTTCTGCAGAACAGTGTGCAATTCATGAAGGAACCGTGCAGACAGTTCTCGTAGAGTGTGTCAACGAACATGATAAGCATCTGATGACAGGTCGCATGAGCAATAATCTGCTCGTTCATTTCCCGGGGGATGAAAGCCTGATCGGTCAGCTGGTTGACGTTCACCTTGACGAATGTAAAGGATTTTACTATATGGGAAGGATAGAGAGTAACTAAATATGGGGATTGTTGTAATTGGGGCAGTTTTTATCGATATCAAAGGATATTCGATCTCACCGTATATTCCTGCCGGAAGAAATGTAAACAAGAAGGAGTTCCATTCGAAGAAAGAGTTCTTATGAATTATGATCATCCGGATTCTCTGGAAACAGATCTTCTGGTAGAACATTTAAAAGAATTAAAAGCCGGAAGAGCAATTGATTGTCCGGTATATGACTATAGTCTTCATAATCGTTCTGATGAAGTGATTCGAATCGAACCAAAACCTGTAATTCTCGTAGAAGGAATTCTTCTTTTAGCCGATGAACGGATTCGTGATCTTCTGGATATCAAAATCTACGTAGAGGCTGACGCAGATGAACGAATTCTCCGCAGAATATCCCGAGATGTGGAAGAGCGCGGAAGAGATCTTAACGGTATCATTAAACAATACCTGACAACTGTAAAACCAATGCATTATCTGTATGTAGAACCAACACGTTCCAAGGCAGACATCGTGATCAACAGTGGAAAGAATGATGTCGCATTTGATCTGTTTGTATCAAAGATTGAACAACTGTTGGATGAAATGAATCAATAATTAAGTAAGAAAAAATGCATGAGTATGAAACTAAAAATCATACACATGTATTTTTTCGTTTATTTATCATATAACAAGTGAAAAGCAAACTTGTTCATGTTATAATTGATTCAAAGAAAAATGGTAAAAATACTTTGCCAAACTTGATAAAATAGCGAACAATGAGGCAGTACACTAGCAGGAGGGCAGAAAAA
>OGKM01000771.1_pt1 | contig 12456 bp, 8 predicted proteins | sample 1572501 | NCBI WGS metagenome assembly OGKM01 (sample SAMEA2582154, study PRJEB24529) | metagenome | biome: Human gut stool | place: China | collected 2011
TACGTCTGCACCACGAGTAATCGCTGCGTAGTACGCCAATAATTGCAATGGTACAACCGCTAAGATTGGAGCGATGAATTTATTTGCACGAGGCACATAGATTGTGTGGTCAACGTGTTTAGATAATTCTTCGTCACCTTTCATACCGATGCCGATTACGATAGCTTCACGCGCTTTTACTTCGCGGATGTTGCTGATCATCTTGTCATAAACATCCTCTTGTGTAGCCAATGCGATAACAGGTACGCCTTCTTCGATAAGAGCCAAGGTACCATGTTTCAATTCACCACCAGCGTAAGCCTCAGCGTGGATGTAAGAAATTTCTTTCAATTTCAAAGCCCCTTCCATCGCTACTGCGTAGTCGATAGCACGGCCCAAGAAGAATGCATCAGATTTGAAGCCATAATGTTTTGCAAAGGCTTTCATATCTTCGTCTACTTCAAAGATTTCATGAATCAAGGATGGTAAGTTTTTAACGCCGCTAAGAATTTCTTCGCCTACAGCTGGATTCATTTTGCCGTTTAATTGGCCAAGGTATACAGCGAACAACAAGCCTGCTACTAATTGAGTAGTGTACGCTTTTGTAGACGCTACAGAAATTTCAGGCCCAGCCCATGTGTAAACTTTGTTATCCGCTTCACGAGAAATGCTGGAACCAACAACATTGGTAATAGCCAAGGATTTGGCACCAAGGCGTTTAGCTTCCTTCAAGGCCGCCAATGTATCGGATGTTTCACCGGATTGGCTGATAACGATACATAATGTTTTATCATCAGTCAACGGATTGCTGTAACGATATTCAGATGCGATTTCCACATCAACTGGAATACGCGCCAAGTTTTCAATATATTGTTTTGTTACAAGCCCTGCATGGTATGCAGTACCGCATGCAACGATGAGAATTTTATTGAAAGCTGCCACATCTTCAGCAGTCCAATTCAACTCATCAAAGATAGCTGTCTTACCGTCTTCAGAAATATGTGTACCAAATGTATCACGAACAGCCTTAGGTTGATCATGAATTTCTTTCAACATAAAGTGTTCATAACCGCCTTTTTCTGCTGCTTCCGCATTCCAGTTAACATGGAATACTTCTTTATCGATAGCATTACCTTCACGGTCAAATACGGATACATTATCGCGAGTTACGATAGCTAATTCGCCATCGCTTAAAATATATGTATCACGTGTGTAATTAATAATAGCTGGAATATCGGAAGCAACGAAGTTTTCCCCTTTGCCGAGGCCGATAACCAAAGGATTTTCTTTCTTTGTACAAATGATTTTATCCGGTTCATCGGCACAGATGATTTCGAGAGCATACGCACCGTCTACACGATTCAGCATACGACGAACAGTACCGACAAAATCGCCATCGTACATGTCCTCCAACAAATGTGCAACCACCTCTGTATCCGTTTCAGATTTGAAATGATATCCTTTTGCGATGAGTTCCTCTTTTAAAGGCATATAGTTTTCAATAATACCGTTATGTACAACGGCAAATTTACCATCTTCAGATGCATGAGGATGCGCATTCATATCGGATGGACGACCATGTGTAGCCCAACGAGTATGTCCGATACCTACAGTTCCTTCATTAGGATCCGCTTTCACGATAGTCTCTAAATTGGAGAGACGGCCAACCTTTTTTTGAATTTTAATAACATTTTCAGCACCAATAATAGCGATGCCTGCAGAATCATAACCACGGTATTCTAATTTCGCCATACCGTCCAATAAGAAATCAGATGCTTGATTAAAGCCAATGTATCCTACGATACCGCACATAAGTATATCCTCCTATAACTGGGGGCATTCTAGCCCCAGCCAACAACTAAGGCTAATTAATGTTCTAGATTAATGTTCTAGATTAATGTTCTAGATTAATATTTCAATTATGTATTAATTATTACTTTAATACAATTCATTCAGATACACTTTGTCTCCATTGTTACCAATGGGCTTTTTAGTATCTGTTACGACATGAATGTGCCGGAAGAGCATCCGCTGATGATTCGATCACCCTTCACCTCGTCTACCCTAACGACTGCCTTCGCGGGTACTTGCGCTATTCGCTCTTACGAATTGTGAAACTCCTTTCTATAAGATACGGCAGATCTTTAAAGTATACATCGTATACCAATCTATATTATACGTGATAATGAATGGTGAAAGCAAGACATCCTTATCGGCATATCTAAAAATCACGATTAGTATTTCTTTATAAATCCCATGTATCATTCATACTATTTTCACAGATAATTACTATACTTCTTACAATCTTAATTTTACACAATTCGATTTTATCGCGCAATAAATATTTGGAGGTTATTATATATGACACATTCACGTAATTATAGAACATTAAGACGTCTCATCCTGCCTGCTTTAGCGGGCGGTGCCCTTGCAGCACTAGCCTTTGCCCCTACATTTGGGGCAGAACCAGTACAAGCTAATGTTCCTACCCAAAGCATATCAGCGCCTAAAGGTGATACACCTAAAGCTGATGTGCCTAAAACCGATGTACCTAAGGCTGATGTACCTAGACCTGATGATGTAAAGACAGGCGAAATTAATGAACAAACACCTCATAAGGAAGCTAATCCTAGTACTTTCACAGGTACCTCTGTTATTAGTGAAAGCAAAACATTCGAACACCAACGATTTGATAATACTACAAGCGACCAAAATTCTTTCATCGGCAAAAACAAAGCGTCAATCACCATCAATAGTAGTGTATTTGATAAAACAGGCAACACCACTAATGATGACAACAGTAATTTCCGCGGACAAAACGCAGTAGTGCTCAGCATCGAAGGCAGCCAAACTAACATTAAGGATAGTAATATCACCTCTAATAGCATTGGATCTAATGCAGTATTTGCCACCGGCGAAGGCTCTATCATTAATGTAGAAAATACAAACATTCACACAAAAGGTGATTCCTCTCGCGGCTTAGATGCAACATACAAAGGCACTGTAAACGGTAAAAATTTAACCATCACCACTGAAGGAGCTCACTCTGCTACGCTCGCTACAGACCGTGGCGAAGGTACCATTAATGCAGAGGCAGCTAAGCTAACAACCTCTGGTGTGGGTAGCCCTGTTATCTACTCCACCGGCAATATTACAGCTAACAATGTCAACGGCATAGCTAACAAGAGTGAAATAGGCGTCGTAGAAGGTAAAAACTCCATTACCCTTACGAACTCTAATGTTACAGGCTACCATGACAATGGTTTCATGCTTTACCAAAGTTTCTCCGGTGATGCCGAAAACGGTATTGCTCGTTTAAAAGCAGAAAATAACACACTCACAACTCATGGTACAGGTGCATTCATCTATGTAAACAACACTACTGCTGAAGCAGACCTTACAGGCAACACAATCTTAATGCCAAACACTACTACACTGGTGAAAGCTACTGCAGACTCCCGCTGGGGTAAAGACGGTGAAAACGGCGGACACCTCACACTCCGCGCATCTAACCAAGAACTTAGCGGTAACATCGTAGCCGACTCCATCAGCACTGTCGCACTAGATATGACAAACGGTTCTAGCCTTGTAGGATCTATCAATACCGACAATACAGCTAAAGAAGTTACACTGAAACTCAGCAAAGACTCCACATGGACACTTACTGGTGATAGCTATGTAAAATCTTTAACTAACGAAGACACAACAGGCAGTAACATTCACTTGAATGGATACAAACTCGTTGTAGCTGATAAATAATGACAAAAGCACTACTCTGAATGATTACAATTCAAAGTAGTGCTTTTTTTCAGTTCATTTCACGCTATATGGCTATAATGACATAAATTACGTCCTATATACGTACCTATAGTAACAGTAACACCATTCTTAACCATATATGATATAAATTGCATCATCTCGTCTATCCTCCTCCCCATATGCGAAATAACTCTTAATGAGTAGAAATGGTATAATGCAGAAATATTTGCGCCATAGTGACGGTTCCATTCGGTAACCATCCTAAATAAATATAAAATAAATACCCTCCTATATATGTTCCTGCAGCGACTTTACGTAGGACGGAGCAAAGGGACATATATAGGAGGGTATACTTTTAATATGAAATTGTAGAATGGAACCAAACGGAATAGTATCAAACTACTCATTAAGAGTTACTCGGCCAACCCTTGTTCTCTACCGATAATATCAGCGATTTCTTGGCATAGGGATTGTAATGCTTCTTGGTCTGGACCTTCGGCCATTACGCGGATGAGTGGTTCTGTACCGGATGCACGTACAAGAACGCGACCTTCATCACCAAGTTCACCTTCAGCGGTTACGATAGCAGCTTTAATAAGATCATTATCTTCCCAGCCTGTTTTTGTAGCAACCCGAACGTTTACTAATACTTGTGGGTATTTTGTCATAATGCTAGCAAGCTCAGAAAGCGGTTGATTTTTTTCTTTCATAAGAGCCGCTACTTGCACAGCTGTTAACATACCGTCACCAGTTGTATTGTGATCTAAGAAGATTACGTGACCAGATTGTTCACCACCAACGGAGAGGTCATGCTCACGCATGTATTCCAATACATAGCGGTCGCCAACTGCAGTAGAAACTGTTTTCATACCAAGTTCTTCGGCTGCCTTATGGAACCCAATATTACTCATAACAGTACCAACTACTGTATCGCCTTTTAACTTGCCTTCTTCTTTTAATTTAAGGGCACACAATAACATGATTTGGTCGCCATCGAGAACTTGGCCTTTTTCGTCAACCAATAAACAACGGTCAGCATCACCATCGTTAGCGATACCTAGGTCTGCATTGTGTTGTTGCACAGCTACTTGCAAGCCTTCAATATGTGTAGAGCCACAGTGATGGTTGATATTCAAACCATCTGGATTTACGTTGATGTTAATAACTTTAGCGCCAAGACCAGACAAGATTTCAGGGCCTACGCTAGAAGCAGCACCGTTCGCACCATCATATACGATAGTTAAACCTTCAAGAGATGTATCGATTGTGTGACGAACAAAGTGAGCATATAAATGAGCCAAGTTGCTATTGTACTCAATTGTACCGATGCCATCACCAGTAGGACGTGCCAATTCATTGTCCGCACTTTGACGAACATATTTTTCTAATTCATCTTCTACTTCATCTGGCAATTTATAGCCATTGCCGTCAAAGAATTTAATGCCATTATCTGGATATGGATTGTGAGATGCAGAAATAACAGCACCCGCATCAAAACCTTGTTGACGTACGAGGTACGCTACTGCTGGAGTTGGGATAACACCGGCAATGACAACATTGCCACCAACAGAGCAAATGCCTGCTGCTAACGCACTTTCAAGCATAGAGCCAGAAATACGCGTATCGCGACCGATCAAGAATGTAGGATGATCTTTTTCCTTACCAAAATATGTAGCAGCAGCACGGCCTAAATGATAGGCTAATTCAGGTGTTAAAAATTCATTAACAACACCACGTACACCATCTGTACCAAATAAACGAGCCATAATTATCCTCCTCTAGGGATTGTGAAAGTCACAAGTCCTCATATATTCACTGTTGTGTATTATATCACAATATATACACTACACATATAGATACTATACAGATATATTATTTTACAGTATCAATATGAACCTATACTGTAATTTCTTTTACAATATATTCTGCTACTAACTAGTTAGGTTTTGCATATTTTGCCATACATAAGATAGCCGTTTCGGCTCCATCAAGGGCTGCACTCATAATGCCACCTGCATAGCCAGCGCCTTCGCCCATAGGGTAGAATCCACCTACAGTCGGAGAAACGCGGTCTTCATTGCGTCCCATGCGAAGTGGTGCTGAGGTACGCGTTTCAACGCCCGTCATGCATACTGCAGGATCATCAAATCCATGAATGCGTCGTCCCCAATATGGCAAAGCCCGTTCCAATACAGACGTTACAAATGGTGGCAAGCAATCATGTAAATCGCAATTTACTACACCTGGTTCATAGCTATAGGTGCTATCTTGTACGCTTGGTGCTTGTGAAAGCCCTAAAAATTGACCTACTGTTTGTGCTGGTGCATGGAAGTTAGAGCCACCTAATTCATAAGCTTTGCGCTCCCATTCACGTTGGAATGCTACACCATCCAGTGGATGATTACCGAAATCTTCTGGGCCTACGTTAACTACGATAGCACTGTTCGCAACACCGCTATCACGAGCATATAGGCTCATGCCATTCACAACAACGCCGCCATTTTCGGATGCAGAGGCCACAACTTGACCACCTGGGCACATACAGAAGCTATACGCAGTACGGCCTGTTTCTTTATCGTGATACACAAGGGAGTATTCTGCGGCACCAAGGCCCAAACTGGAAGGCTCTACACCATATTGGGACTCGTCGATAACAGCTTGATCATGCTCTATACGAACACCAATAGCAAATGGTTTTGCCGTCATTTCTACATTGCGTTTATGTAGCATTTCATACGTATCACGTGCACTATGGCCTACACCAGAAAGCACAACCGTCGTATCGATTCGCTCGTTGCCATTAACTTCAACACCAAAGATACGATTATTTTCAATGAACAAATCCGTTACTTTGGCGCCAAAGCGAACTTCACCGCCCCACTCAATGATGCGTTCACGCATAGCTTTTACCATGGTACGCAACTTATCTGTACCTACGTGAGGTTTATGTTTATATAAGATTTCTTCAGGCGCACCAAATTCTACAAAGTATTTAGAGATTTCGTGCAATCTAGGATGGGTAACGCGAGTTGTCAATTTACCATCTGAGAAGGTACCTGCACCGCCTTCGCCAAATTGTACATTCGATTCAGGCTTAAATACGCCCTCCTTCCAAAACGTTTCTACATCTTGGCTTCGAGTATCCACATCTTGGCCTCGTTCAAGAACGATAGGACGGTACCCTTCACGAGCTAAATAAAAAGCAGCTAACATTCCAGCCGGACCAAAACCCATCACTACAGGACGATGTGCTAAAGGCACATTACCATGAACAATAGGTTCTGGATCCTCTGGAGTAAATACAGATACATCCTTTTGTTTACCCAGTTTTTTCATGATTCGAGCTTCCTTATGAACCTCAACAAACAAGGTATACACAAATACGATATTTGGTTTTTTACGAGCATCTACAGCACGTCGCACAACGTGAATCGTTTCAATGGCACCACGTAGCTGGGGATACTTCTTTTCTACAATCTCTTTAATGTCCGACTTGACCGTAACGGCCACGCGGAGATTTATTATTCTAATCATATCTTTCCTTATTTAAGCTGCCCTTTTAGATCAGCAAATTTCTTTATTATTTGACCTAAATCCTTCAAATTTAACCTACTAGAAATTGGTCATACAATATTATTATACAATATTACTGTAAAAGCTAATACATAAGAAACAGAGTATCCCAATAAAGCATTAAAATAGGCCCTAATAGAGTTAAATCTTATCCTCTATTAGGGCCTTATTTATAATTTAGGTTCCATAGGTAATAACAATTTTGGAAATCACCATTACATCTTTAATTTCATGAACTAGGTAGTTTTCTTTTGTATATCCACCTTAACATGTACTGTAGTAACATTACTATTAACACCACTCGGTAATACTAAATTGTAATTACCTTGGATTCCCTTAGTCGCACCAGTAAGATCTATTGGCTCTGTTTGAATTTCTGAAATAGAGTCAATCATTTCTTCACGGCCAGTTACAGTCAATTGGGTCGGTGTAACGGATATGGACTTAACCTCATACCCATCAGCTACCGTTCCCGCAGTTGGTACTGTAATAGGAACCGCTTTATCTTTACGCAATAAATTTAATTCATATTGTGCCTGACCTACATACGGATTGATATGTACATCTAATACATTACCAGATACATCCCAAGCTTCTAATGTACTAACAGCACTAAAGTTCTTGGTTTGACCAGCAATGTTAACCTTCATAACAACCTTATTTACAGCGTTAACAAGCTGTTTACGCCCAGATACAGTTACCTCTTTCGGTACAATAGTATATGACTTGAGCGCAACATCATCTGAGAACTTACCAATTGGAACAATTTCAACTGGTATCTTTCGTTCTGCATATTCGTCTACATTAATCGTTATAGTATCAGGCTCAACCCCAACGAGGCTCATCCCCGCTGGCGGTGTAAATCCAATAGTCACATTATTTTGACCTGGTTTCACACCAGATGCATCAATGTATGCCCGAAGATTATCTGCCTTTATAGACATAATCGTATCGCGAGGTCCCGAAATGACAATACGGGCTACGTCAGGTGCACCTTCTATAATATAATGCGGATCAAGATTTTGGACTTGAACAGGTACTGTATAGGTTACCTCCATCACGGGGTTCTGATCTCGCATGATAAAGAACCACATGACAATAGCCGCAAGCAAAGATAACAATTTGGCAGGCCAATTACGTTTCAAATGTATCATCATTTTTTTGCCCCCCATTTCCACATACCAGTAATGGTTTGACGAGGGCGTTCCATAAATGTACGTAACGCTTCTTTAATTTGATCTTCCGGTAAATGACGATAAATATGACCGCCATAGGTATAGGAAATTGTCCCCGTTTCCTCACTGACAACAACAACGACCGCATCTGTTTGCTCAGATAAACCGATGGCTGCACGGTGACGCGTACCAAGTTCAGTACTTAACGTACGATCCTCAGTTAACGGCAACAAACAACCGGCTGCACGAATACGACCATCACGAATGATTAGTGCCCCATCATGAAGTGGCGTACTAGGAACGAAAATGTTTTTAATTAATTCACGGCTCAATACTGCATCAATTAAAATACCTGTATCAACAAAATCATTGAGACCTACTTCACGTTCAAAGACGATAAGTGCCCCTGTATGCTCACGAGACATAACGCGAGCCGCTGCCATCACTTCATTGATGGCCATATCCATTTCCTCTTCGTTAATATTTTGTGCCTTACTGAAAATTCGACTACGGCCCAATTGTTCTAAAGCACGGCGCAATTCCGGTTGGAATACTACAGGTAATGCGAAGAGAAGAACGGTCATACTTTGTTGCAAAATCCAATTGATAACATATAGATTCAGCAAATGACTCAATAAATTTAGAATTGCTAGCATAACGAGGCCCTTTAAAAGAGAAACGGCCCGTGTATCTTTAAGCAATTTATATAAGTAATAAATACCTACGGCAACGATTAAGATATCAGCAATATCAAGAAGCCTAAAGGTATGTATAAGTGCGTCAATATGCATAAAAATAGCTCCTTATACAAAATAATAAGGTACAACCAACTGCTTGGCTGTACCTTATATTTTAACTCATTTTAGAAACACTGTAAATTTATAAACGAGTATAAGATTTTATTTTTTCTATAGTTATGAACTTAAATGTTTTGTGTTTCAATCCACACATCCATCTGTCCGCCACACACCATACCTTCTTTTACAGCTACATCGTCATCTAAAAGAACTTCGATACGACGATGTGCTTCTTTTTTATTCAAGGAATCAACAGCGCTTAGACGAATCTCATTTTCAGCACGACCACCACCGATCGTACCAAAGATAGATCCATCTGGGAATACTACCATAGATGTACCAGCTTTACGTGGTGTAGAACCACGAGTAAATAAAATAGTAGCTACAGCTAGTGTTTCATTTTTACGAGCACTTAAATATTCAATAAACTCACGATTCATAGCTCACTCTACCTTTCCGCAATGAGCCGCCTTTTTTACCACGCACCACTGCCAAATATTCGCTAACGATAGATAATGCAATCTCCTCAGGAGTTTGTGCACCTAAGTCTAGACCAATTGGTGCATATACCATATCTAATTCTTCTTGCGTCCAACCTTGTTCACGCAATACTTCAAATGCATAATGAATACGCTTTTGACTGCCCATAACACCCATATAGGTTGGCAAATAATCGCGTAATTGTTCTAAGCATACATTATCATACTCATGAGCACGAGTAACAATGATAAACCCATTATATTCATCAAGAGGTAGATCATTTTTAAAGTTTTCTAATGGTAAGCATTTACGAGTTACACGTTCATCAAAGAATTCAGGAACTACATATTCTGGGCGGTCATCTACAACGGTTACACGACACCCGATAAATAATAATAAATCGGTAATAGCACGGCTCACATGACCAGCACCCAATACGAGGACAGATGGATCATTTTCTACAGGTTGTACGAAACATTCCGCTTCGCCTACCATACATAAAGAATTAAGCTTTGCTTTATCTACCATAAATCCTTCGATTGGTGTACCATACAAAACACTACCATCTTCAGCATAAATTGTCTTATCCCCTTGACGAGGGCCAGATAATACAGTAACCATCAGCGTAGTTTCTGTAAGCTGAAGACGGTCTTTCATCACATCATAGATCGTTTCCATCTTGATTCCTTTCATACTCCCATGCAGTAACAGCTTCTAAAACACCGCCACCAACGGCAAGGGATTTATCTGAAATACTATAACAATGAGATTCTTCACAACGAGCATCTACATCGGCCAATTTAAAATGGTCGGATACGATGAGTCCGCTCTTAAGAATACCTCTAAGAATACCTGTAATTTTTGCCCGCACTGGCTCTTTATCTACATAACCAATGACTTCATTAGCTTGTACAGAATCGCCAATATGACGCTTAGCTGTAAACAGACCAGCCTTTTGTGAGTGAATAACACGTTCATGAGTATAACCACCTACATTACCGGGAATCCCCGTATTAGGCTGCGCTGGACCATCATAGATGCAACGACCTAAGTAATGACCGCGCATGGTTTCAATGACAACATCCACATCGTGCCCTGCAGTAAATCCAGGCCCCACACCAATGACGAGATCTGCATCATCACGTTTGGTACCAAGATTCTTTTTACTTAAAATAGCATCTACAACAATAGCTGGCTTCAATGTATCAAGTAGCTCTTCATATGAACTAGTCACAACGGGAATAACACCTTGTGCCAACGTATCTGCTACTTCACTAAGGGCTACATGACGTGCTACAAAGCGTTCCAAAATCATTTCTCCGCGATGTACAGCATTGCCATAACATACTTCACGGCGAATCATGGTAGGAATGGCGATTTCGTTAATCACCACAGGATAGCCTGCACGTTTCAATCTATATACAGCGCCAGAAGCGATGTCTCCGCCTCCGCGCATAAGGACTAATGGTTTCATAATGCCTCACTTTCACGTTGTTTCAAACGCTCAAAATCATCGGGTGTGTCAATATCATATCCAACATCGTCACGAATCCACAATTTGATAACATGGTCTTTACCACTACCGCGAATGATAGTTTTGCCACCTTGATCCCCTTGGATATGTTGCAATGATTCAAACCAATGTGAACCAAATAGAACAGGATTTCCCGACTGATAATTCGCCCCATAATGCGGGACGACGATAGTTTTCGAATGAAAGTTATCACTAAATGCACTAATAACCTGATGTACAACATTCCCAGTCAATAGTGGTTGATCCCCTACAGAACAAAGAATGCCGTCTAGCGGTATTGGTGAGTTTTCTACCAAATGACGTACTCCTATCGCTATGGACAGGCCTTGTCCACGATTAGGATGTTCATTCTGAACCACTTCAAACCCATAGCTCGTAACTATAGGTTCTAATCTTTCATGATCATCACCAGTAACCGCTACAAAAGGTAGTTTACAGGATTCAGTAAGTTCTATCGAATCATTCCATCCACAATGAAGAGCCCCACAGACCGCATCTAAAACAGTTTTACCACGCCAAGGTAAAAGTTGCTTATTACATCCCATGCGCTTGGATTGACCTCCTACGAGGAGGACAATGCCAATATGCAAAGGACGACGGTCTATGGGGTCTCTCATGGGACTGAAAGCGGTATTAGATTTTGCTTTCACATAAGTCATGAGTACCTACCGACATTGAATAATGCGACGGATTTCACAACTTGCTTTGTATCCATCAGCTAAGATGATATCGGAAATGTCGCTATCTACAATATGATCTATAAAATCATCAATGATACGATGTTGCACCGTTTCATAACCAGTACAGAACAGAATTTTTTTACCTTTACTGTATTGGAATAAACCTTGTTTATGGAGCACAAGATCAGCCAACATGCGTGGCGTTACAATGGCACCCATATCGCGTTTCACAATATCTTGAACGAGCTCGATGTTATGCACGTGCTCATCATCAAGCGGCGCTCCTAACATTTGTAAATTCACAAGACCAATCGTAGTCTTTGTGAGAGATGGGATGACTGGTTCAGTCGTCTTAGGCGCCTTAAGCCATTTTTCCTTTGCCCCATCTGCTTCCACTACAATTTGCCAGTTCGGATGCAATTTTGCTAAACCATCGATAAGATCACAATCTAAGGAGTCTACTTTTGTTCCTGTAATTC
>OGKM01000780.1_pt1 | contig 12341 bp, 9 predicted proteins | sample 1572501 | NCBI WGS metagenome assembly OGKM01 (sample SAMEA2582154, study PRJEB24529) | metagenome | biome: Human gut stool | place: China | collected 2011
TTCTAACGAATTACCGATTTCTGTCCCACTCTCTTTTTAGTTGTCTTTCTTTGCTTCTTTTTGTTTTGCATGTTTTTCGTAGGCCTTGAGCTGGCGATCGAGTTCTTTTTTGATGGCTGGTTCTGGGGCGTATTTTTCTTCCCAATCATCTGGCTTCAGAATTTTGTGGGTTACTGGATCAAAGTGCGCCTTTCCATCTGGGAAAATCTTGCCCATATTGGCCCGGTGAACAATCTCAAAGACCTCTTCAGGATCGACCCCCATTAGTACAAAGCTACCATAAGTCAGATAGAGGGTATCAATTAAGGCATCAACCTGCCCTACCATGGAGATCTCAGCTGGATGTTTGCTACGAACCTTATCTGCAGCCTTATCCAAAGCTTCGTGAAGAGCTGCTACCGAGCGGTCAAATTCTTCCTCACTTGTGCTAGCTGCTCGGACAAATTCTACCAACTCCTCTTGCTTGAACATGGTTCGATAAAGGGCGTCTTGAGGCTGCCAAACAACTGGTTTCTCCTGGGTTTCCCCATCCATCACACCATGGAAGGTTTTGACCTTATTGAAGTGATCATCCTTAGAAAGAAAGAGTTCTTTCTCTGAGAGAATACCAAAGTGTTGCAGGGCCTTTTGAATGCCATCCTTGCCATTACTAGTCGTGGTATGCTTGGCAATTGCCTTGACACTGGTCGTCCCATTTCCCATCGCAATAGACAAGCCAACACCTGACAGCATCTCTAAGTCATTATCAGAATCACCAAAAGCCATCACTTCATCGATGTCAAAGCCAAATTCCTGACCAACGATGCGGATCCCTTCTAACTTGGAAATCCCTGGGTTGAGGACATCTGCTGCAAAAGGACTAGACCGTGTGAATTTCAGATGTGGAAACTCTTTTTCAATTTTTGCAGTCTCCTCTGGACTTGATAAGATCAACACTTGGTAGATTGGTTCTTGCGCTAGTGCATAGAGGGTGTCCTGATCTTGTGGGACGACCTTGCTGACCACTTTGTTAAATCCTCGACTGACTGTACGGGCCATTTTGCGGGGCACAAAGCGACTGGACCAGGTTGAAATAGGACTCATCCCAAAACTCATGATCCGAGAACCAAATACCCCATCCTTGCTACCGAGAGCAATTTCCTTACGGTGTTCTCGAGCATAGTCAATTAGTTGGTGCAGACTCTTTTTATCGATTGGGCTGGTAAACAACACGCGGTCCTTGGTCAAAATATACTGACCATTATAGGTCACTGCAAAATCAAAACCATAGCGTTCCATAAACGGTTTGACAAAGGCCGGTCCCCGCCCTGTCGCAAGGCCTACATAGATCCCTTCTTCCTTTAAAGACTGAATGGCTTTTTCTGTTGATTTTAGGACCGCTCGACTATCATTAACCAAGGTTCCATCGATATCAAAAAAGACTGCTTTTATTTCCATGTCTACTGTTTCTTTCTTTTTATGATAAAATAAATTATATCACATATTCCAAGGAGCTTCACATGTTTAAGAAAATTTTAGCACTACATACTGGAGGGACCATTTCGATGGCAGCAGATGACTCTGGAGCAGTGATTACCAATGAAGTCAATCCCATGACCCAAGTCACTTCACCAATTGAAGGGATTGCAGTCACCTCAGAGGACTTCTTCAACCTTCCCAGCCCTCAAATGACCCCTCGTCACATGTTAGCCCTATATCAAAAAATCAAAGAGGAAGCTCACAACTACGACGGCATCGTTATCACCCACGGGACAGATACGCTGGAAGAAACGGCTTATTTCTTGGATACCATGGAGTTACCAGAGATCGCTGTGGTCATTACAGGAGCTATGCGAAGCTCCAACGAGCTCGGAAGCGACGGTGTCTATAATTTTCTGACAGCCCTTCGAGTGGCTGCCGATCCAAAAGCACGCGATAAAGGCGTCTTAGTCGTCATGAACGATGAAATTCATGCGGCTAAGTACGTCACCAAAACCCATACCACCAATGTCAGCACCTTCCAGACACCAACCCACGGTCCACTAGGTTTGGTCATGAAAAAGGAAATCCTCTTCTTTAAAACAGCTGAGCCACGAGTGCGCTTCGATCTCGATAAAATTGAAGGTTTCGTTCCCATTATCGCTACTTATGCTGGTATGAAAACTGATCTGCTAGATCTACTGGATCACTCAAAAATTGATGGCCTCATTATTGAAGCCTTTGGAGCAGGAAACATCCCTAAAGAAACGGCACATAAACTCCAAGAATTCATGGATGCAGGACTTCCAATCGCTTTAGTATCCCGTTGCTTCAATGGAATCGCTGAACCCGTCTACGCATATGAAGGAGGAGGCGTCCAACTCCATCAAGCAGGTGTCTTTTTCATCAAAGAATTAAATGCCCCCAAAGCGCGCATCAAACTCCTCATCGCCCTCAATGCCGGCCTAAAAGGACAAGAACTCAAAGACTATATCGAAGGGTAAAATAAGATACAAAGGGCATAGCGGATACAGTCAAAATAGGGAATACGACGAAGAATCCAAAAGATTCTAGGAGGATTCATCTTTTTGACACAATCCGCAGCCCGTGTTCAATTAATAAGATACAAAGCCCGTAAAATGCCATCTTAAAGGGAGTGGAGTGGAATCCAAAGAATTTCCACTCCACTCCCTTTTTATACTCTAATCTAAATGTTCTTTCTTTTCTAAATAAAGCGAGAGCAAATGCCAATCGGGGTGTTCGCGCCAATCTGGCGTGGCTACGATCTGACTGGCAACTTTCCTTGCTTCTTCCAGAATGGGATAATCTTCTACCAAATCCGCCACTTGAAATTCTGGAATCCCAGATTGACGGGTTCCAAAGATTTCACCTGAACCTCGCATTTTCAAATCTTCTTCCGCTAGCACAAACCCATTGGTTGTCTCTGTCATGATTTTCATGCGCTGCTTGCCACTATCTGTCTTAGGGTTGGCTACTAGAATAGCATAGGATTGCTTGTTTCCCCGACCAACCCGGCCTCGTAGCTGGTGAAGCTGGCTAAGACCAAACCGATCTGCATCCATAATGACCATAACGGTTGCATTGGGTACGTTGACTCCTACTTCAATAACGGTCGTAGACACCAAAACATCGACTTGGTGCTCTTTAAAGGCCTGCATGATGGCATCTTTTTCTTCACTTTTCATCTTCCCGTGAAGAAGAGAAACGCGTGCTCGCTGACCAAAGAAGGCCTCTAGCTCTTCTTGGAGAGCAAGGGCGTTTTTCAAATCTAGCGCCTCTGACTCCTCAATCAAGGGAGAAATAAAGTAAGCCTGAGAACCTTTGCCAAGTTCTTTGACTAACCAGTCGAGGACCACTTCTAACTGCTCATGCTTGACCCAACGTGTGATGATTTCCTTTCGTCCCGCAGGCATCTGGTCAATGATGGACACATCCATATCCCCAAAGGCTGTAATAGCCAAGGTTCGAGGGATGGGGGTTGCCGTCATCATCAGAACGTCTGGATTTTGTCCTTTTTCTCGAAGAATACGACGCTGGGAAACCCCAAAACGGTGCTGTTCATCAATAATGACCAAGCCTAGATCTTGGTAGTGAACTCCCTCTTGAATCAAGGCATGTGTCCCCACAATCAGTTGAGCCGTTCCTGAGGCGATCTCTTCTAAGACTTCTCGTTTCTCAGCCACCTTTAATCCTCCTGTTAGAAGGGCAATTGGCAAATCTGGAAAAAGATTTTGCAAGCTTTCCTTGTGCTGCTCTGCCAAAATCTCCGTTGGAACCATCAAGGCAGCTTGCTTACCAGCGCTTAAAGCTGCATACATGGCAAGACCGGCCACGACTGTCTTCCCGCTTCCCACATCCCCTTGTAAGAGGCGGTTCATATGATAAGGAGAGGCCATATCTGTCAAGATTTCATTCAAGCTGTTTTCTTGAGCTTGCGTTAGCTCAAAAGGAAGCTGTTTTTTTCGTTCTGCTAATTTTTCTGGATCCCAGGCCAAGGAAATCCCTTGGCTGGCATCGTGATTTTCTTCTTTTAGCACTTGGAGTTGCAACTGGAAAAAGAGGAGCTCTTCAAATTTTACCCGGCGAAGAGCTTGCTTGTACTCTGCTAGATCCTTAGGAAAATGCATAGCTTGCACTGCTTGGGAACGAGACATGAGTTGATAACGATCTCGTAAGATTTGGGGTACATTCTCTTCTAAAAGCTGGTCCAAGCCCTGGTCGAATGCTATTTTGATCAATTTCACCAGGCTGTTTTGGCTGACTCCTTGCGTCACTCGATAGACCGGCTGCAAATCATCTTCCACTTGAGCCAGGAGCTTCATTCCTGTCAAACTGCCTTTGGTCTTGTCCCATTTCCCAAAAATCGCCACTGTCTGCTGAACCTCAATTTTGTCTGCTAGATAGGGTTGGTTGAAAAAATTAACCGCAATGACCTGGTCTCCCTGTTTGATCGAAAAACGCAAGCGATTTCGTTTGTAGCCATAATATTGGACATTGGCTGGTGTTGCTACCACCCCAGAGATGACGGCTTTTTCCCCATCTTCCAACTCTAAAACATTGCGCGTTTTGAAGTCTTCATAGCGAAAGGGGAAATACAAGAGCAGATCTTCTAAGGTTTCAATCCCTAACTTTTTAAATTTTTCCGCCGATTTTGGACCGACTCCAGGCAGTACGGATAAGGGTTGGTGTAGATTCATTTCTCCTCCTTTCTTTTATAAAAAAGCAGGTCCATCCGGGAAAATCCCACCTGCTTCTTCTTATTCTTCACCTGTATAGTCACGAGGAATCCGATCACTCAAGAGACAGACCACTTCATAATTAATGGTACCACGGTAATCTGCAACCTCTGTTGCCGTGATTTCTTTCTCGCCCTCGCGTCCAATCAGGGTAACCTTGGTCCCCAGAGGAAATTCTTCAGGAAGGCGAACCGTTACCTGGTCCATCGAAACTCGACCAACAATGGGACAATAATCACCCTTAATCAGCACATGGAAATTTTGCATCTCTCGGATCCAACCATCCGCATAGCCAATAGGAATCGTCCCGATCCATTGGGGTTCTTCTGTCGTATAGGTTGCCCCATAGCCAATATCTTGACCAGCTTCTAACTGTTTCACATGAACTAATTCGCTCACCAAACTCAAAGCTGGCTTGATTTCATAAGGCAAGGCTAGCACAGAACCACTCGGATTCAAACCATACATGACATCTCCCAAGCGCACAGCTGTGAAAATCGTATCCGCATGCCACAAAGAGGTAGCAGAATTACTCGCATGGACAATGGGAGGAAGGGTTTCAAGAGCAGCCAATACTTCTTTGAAAAAGTGGTATTGCGCTTGGAATTTTCGATCATCTGCTTCATCTGCTGTCGCAAAATGAGTAAAGATTCCTTCAATTTCAGCTCCAGCTGCTAAGAGGAGGCGTTCAGCCTCTTTGATCTCTTCGATCCTTCGGAATCCAATCCGCCCCATTCCTGAATCCACCTTGATATGGACCTTCAATCCTGAAAGATCTGCTTCTTCTCCAAGCAATTGGTCCAACCAAGCAAGACTGGCCACCGTTAAGCGGATGTCATGCTCTTTGGCTAGATTCACTGTTTCACTTGGCACAACTCCCAAAATCAAAATAGGGTGTTGCAAGCCTTCTTCACGGATTTCGAGGGCTTCATCCATATTGGAAACACAAAAACCATCTACCTGAGGCGCCAATTTTTGGGTTACTGCAACGACCCCATGACCATAGGCGTTGGCCTTGACGACTGCATATTTCAAGGCTTGACTCGGAATATGGTCACTGACTTGTTGCACATTAAAGGCAATGGCATCCAAATCGACTCTTGCAACAGTTGGTCTATGTTTACTTGCTTTCATTTTCTTCCTCCAAAATGACACTGGTCGACACTAGGTCTCCCTTGTGACTGATCGAAATCCATACCTTCCCAGAAAAAGGAGACTTGGAAAAATAGGGAGCTCCGTGGGCATCATTTAAAATTTCTAAATCTTGAAAACCAACCGGTCCAATCCCTGTTCCCATTGCCTTCGAAAAGGCTTCTTTGGCGGACCATCGGCCCGTTAAATATTCCATTTTCCGTTTCCCAGACAATTCCTCAAAGCGCTCTCGCTCAGCCTCGGTTAGGACCTTTTCAGCGAATCGATTATTCTTCTGATAGGCTTTTTCAATCGCAGCGATCGATTCGATATCGATGCCATGTCCTTTGATCATCTTGTTTTATCCTTATTTATTGTTTCAGTATCGTTTTACTGACAAAAGAGAAGGGGCTAAAGAATCACTCCTTCCGCCCCTGCCTTTTACTTATTCATCGTTGCAATTTCTTTGACCAAGGCCTGTGTTTTTTCCCAACCTAGGCAAGGGTCTGTGATGGATTGACCATAAACCACTGGCTCATTTTGACGGCCATCTTCTAGATAGGATTCAATCATGAAACCACGAACTAAAGTTGCCAAATCCTTGTTCCAAGCACGGTTCATCATGGTTTCTCTCACGATGCGTACTTGCTCTTCGAATTGTTTGCCAGAATTGTCATGGTTGGTATCCACCAGGATGAAGGGATGTTGCAAGCCCATTTCGCTATAGCGTTTTGCTGCCGCTAGCAAATCTTCATAATGGTAGTTTGGAATATTCTTACCACTTGCATCCAAGCCTCCACGAAGGATCGCATGGGCTAAAGGATTTCCTGATGTTTCCACTGCTTGGGCATTGAACAAAAAGTTTTGGGGATGTTGGGCTGCATAAATCGCATTGAACATGACAGAAAGATTTCCAGAGGTTGGATTCTTCATGCCTGTCGGAGCAGAGATCCCACTAGATACAAAGCGGTGCTCCTGATCTTCAACCGAACGCGCTCCAATGGCATGATAGGAAATCAAATCTTCAACATAAGGAAGACTTGCTGGATAAAGCAACTCATCCGCAGTTGTCAAACCAGTTTCTGTAATCACACGATAGTGGAGATGTCGGACTGCCTTCAAACCATCCACAAAGCTTGGTGCTGCATGTGTATCTGGTTGGTGCATCAAGCCTTTATAGCCATCCCCATTGGTCCGAGGTTTAGCCGTATAGACCCGCATCACAATGAAAATCTGATCTTTGACTTGCTCTTGCAAGTCTGCCAAGCGACGGGCATAGTCCATCACAGCTTCTTCATTATCAGAAGAGCAAGGCCCGATCACAAGAAGGATCCGTTGGTCTTCTCCTTTGATAATAGCTTCCAACTCTCGATCACGCGCTTCTTTGCGCTCCAAGGCTGGACCTTCCAAGCGGTAAAGCGAAGTGATCTCTTGCTCATCAATCTTATTGCTCTTCGTAATGAATACCATACGGCCTCCTTATGCTAGCTAGACCCATCCTCTTTCTATTTCAGAGGAGCTCTTAAAATTTACGTCCGTGACAGTTTTTAAATTTCTTACCTGAACCACATGGACACAAATCGTTACGTTTCACTTGTGACAAATCAATGCCTGACGGAATATCTTGTTGCGCTGCAATATTGCGAGTCGCAGTTGTTGAAATACTGTGTTCCGTACGTGGACGTTCTTGTTCGTGAATTTGGGCTTTCATCATGAGACGAGTCACATCAAATTCAATCGATCCGATCATATCGTTAAACATACGGAAACTTTCTGATTGGTATTCTACCACTGGGTTATTTTGCGCATACCCACGGAGTCCAACGGCATTTCGCAATTGATCTAAGGCATCAATATGGTCTGTCCACTTGCTATCTACCACGCGAAGGATCAAGACTTTTTGGAATTCTTGCACAGACTCTTCGTCACGCAATTTCGCTACTTGGCTAGCATAGATTTCTTCTGCACGTGCATACAAGTAATCGATAACTTCCTTGTCAGATTTTCCTTCAATATCGCTTTCAGAAATGGTATCTTCAGGAACCAAATTGTATTTGGCAAAGTTCAGAATCGCTTCAACGCGTTCTTCCTTGCTTGAGTGGCTGGCCCCTTCAACAATCCGTTTGATGGTCCGTTTGATCATGGCCTTGATTTCAGGCGCCAAGTCACGGTTAGCTGTGATGACATCATAGCGTTCAGCGTAGATAATTTCCCGTTGTTCCCGCATCACGTCATCGTATTGAAGGACTTGTTTACGGGTATCGTAGTTGTTTCCTTCAACCCGTTTTTGTGCACCCTCTACCTGACGGGTGAACATGTTTGAACGAATCACCGATTCTTCTTCGCTCAACTTGAAACGATCAAGCACTGCTTTGATCCGTTCAGAACCGAAACGACGCATCAATTCATCTTCAAGAGACAAGTAGAATTGAGATTCACCTGGATCCCCTTGACGTCCTGAACGTCCACGAAGCTGGTTATCGATCCGACGGCTTTCGTGACGTTCTGTCCCGATGACACAAAGTCCACCGAGTTCGCGAACCCCTTCACCAAGCTTGATATCGGTACCACGCCCGGCCATGTTGGTCGCAATGGTAACAGCACCACGTTGACCAGCGTTCATGATGATTTGCGCTTCTTTGTAGTGGTTTTTCGCATTCAAAACTTCGTGAGGGACACCTGCTTGAACCAACAATTGAGAAAGGTAATCACTGGTTTCAACGGCAACGGTACCTACTAGGACTGGTTGACCTTTTTCATGACGAGACTTGACATCTTCCACAACAGCCTTGAATTTTGATTTCAAGCTTGGGTAGAGAAGGTCTGGATGGTCAATACGGGCAATCGGACGGTTGGTTGGAATTGGAATCACGCGAATGTTATAAATTTCACGGAATTCTTCTTCTTCAGTTTTCCCTGTCCCTGTCATCCCTGACAACTTCTTGTACATACGGAAGAGGTTTTGGTAAGTAATCGATGCAGATGTTTTGGTTTCTTCTTGAACTGGAACACCTTCTTTGGCTTCGATCGCTTGGTGAAGACCATCAGAATAACGGCGACCTTCCATGGTCCGACCAGTAAATTGGTCGACGATCAAGATTTCTTGATCTTCGCTGACCACATAGTCGATATCCAAAATCATGATGTAGTTGGCACGAAGGGCATTGTCGATAAAGTGAGTCAAAGCTACGTTTTCAATATCGTACAAGTTTTCAAGATTAAAGTAGCTTTCTGCCTTATCGATTCCTGAATCAGACAAACCGATGGTTTTAGATGGGACATCGATAATGTAATCGTCCTCTGTCAAGGTCTTCACATAAGCATCCGCCATGTGATAGAGCTGGCTCGTATCAGAAGCTGTCTGACCAGAAACGATCAACGGAGTACGCGCTTCGTCAATCAAGATCGAGTCTACCTCATCGACCAAGGCATAGTTCAATGGACGTTGAACCATGTTTTCTGCACGCACAACCATGTTGTCACGCAAGTAGTCAAAACCAATCTCTGAGTTGGTTGAGTAAGTGATATCACAGAGGTAAGCTTCTTTTTTCTCAGCTGGAGATTTTGCTGCCAGGTTGATCCCTACTGAAAGGCCAAGCCATGAGTAAAGTTCTCCCATCTCTGTTGCATCCCGCTCTGTCAAGTATTCATTGACAGTAACAACGTGCACCCCTTTGCCAGACAAGGCATTCAAGTATACCGGCATGGTTGCTGTCAAGGTTTTTCCTTCCCCTGTACGCATTTCTGGAACGTCACCATGGTGAAGGACGATTCCCCCCATGACCTGAACCTTGTATGGGAACAAACCAAGGACCCGTTTTGCAGCTTCACGAACAACTGCAAAAGCCTCGTACAAGAGATCATCTAAAGACTCACCATCTTGGTAGCGTTGCTTAAACTCAACTGTTTTCGCTTTTAATTCGTCATCCGTCAAAGCTGCCATTTGCTCTTCATAAGAAAAGACCTTGTCAGCCATTTTTTCAAGGCGTTTGATTTCGCCTCGATCATTTTCAATAATTGTTTTTAATAAATTTGCCATTTTTTTCCTTACTTTGAAACTTCCAAAATCTAAAATGTTCTTTTAATTTTAGCATTTTTCTAACATTTTTTCAAGATTAAGACTATGTCTTACAGGACTTTTGAATGGATACTATTCCTCTCAGATCATTCAAAAAATGCCTGCCAAAGCAGACATCTTATAACATAGAAAAAACTATTTTTAAGTATAATAAGTTAAGTGATTCTGTATTGAAATCATAATGAGTTCTAATATTTAAAATGAATCAAGAATATACTAAAACTTTTCTAACAGCGGAAAGTTTTTTTGACAGCTTTATTTTTAATCCGAATTGCCTCTCAAACAGATATCTTTTCTTTATGCGATGGTTATTCAGACAAATGGTAAGAATAGCTTGCCACAACCACTTCTTCATGCCAACGAAGTGCATACTTCAATTTCAAACTCATTTGGTTGTGGAGAATATTTTGCCAATGTTTTTTAGGGATAAATTGAGGGACTAAGACTGTAACGGTGTTGCCTTTTTCCTTGGCCTCCTCAGCTACTTTTGAGACAAATTCAACTGTTGGTTGGATAATATCCCGGTAACTCGTCATGACATTTTCAAAGCGAATATGAGGGAAATAATGCTTAAATTCTTCTGCTACCTCAGCGTCTTTAACCTTGGTTTCTTCCGTTGAGACGTGCATAGCTATAACATCGTTTCCTAGGCTATTTGCATAACTCATAGCTCCCACACTTACCTGAGTGACATTCCCAACAAGGACAATCACGGTATTGCCCGCATAACTTGTCTTTTCAATCTGACCTCCCAAGCGCAATTGGGCCGCAACTTTATCATAGTGATTACGGATGCTCAAGAACATCCAAAGCAAGAGACCAATAATAGGGAAGAAGGGCCAGATCTCACGCAAACGGAATAATAAGAGGATCAAGACAATCCCATAACAGATGGCTGCCCCCAGGATATTGGCAAGCGAATACTTAAGAAATCCTTTTTGATATTGGCGTTTCCAGTGGATCACCATCCCTGTTTGAGAAAGGGCAAAAGGAATGAAGACCCCAATGGTATAAAGCGGAATCAAGCTTTCTGTTTGCCCATCAAAGATCAAGAGCAAGACGATGGCACCAATCGCCAAGGTTAAAATCCCATTGGAATATCCCAGACGATCCCCTTTTTCCATATACATGTGTGGCATGTATTTATTTTTAGCCATGTTAAAGGCCAACATTGGAAAGGCTGAGAAACCGGTATTCGCCGCTACTGCCAGGATCAAGGCTGTTGATAATTGGAAGACGTAAAAGAAGGCTTGTCCGACTGGGGAATTCCCTAAGATGGCTTGGGCCATTTGGGCTAGAGTCGTTACCCCTTTTGCTGGAACGACACCCACCCAGTAATTGAGGAAGGTAATCCCTGCAAACATGATCCCCAAAATCAAAGCCATGATGGTCAAGGTAGAGGCTGCATTCTTTGCTTTTGGTTTCTTAAAGAAAGGAACCGAATTGGAGATGGCTTCAACCCCTGTTAGGGAAGCGGATCCACTCGTAAAGGCCCGCAATAAGAGAATGACACTAACCCCTGAAATGGTTTGACCCACATGAGCAGTTGCGTTATAGGCCAAGTGACCCGTCAAGATTTGGATCACACCATAGCCGATCAAGGCAATGGTACTGACAATGAAAAGATAGACCGGAATCATCAACGATGTCGCCGATTCGCGCAATCCCCTCAGGTTCATCAGCATCAAGATCAAGACCAATAAAATGGAAATGTGAAGATTATAAGGATGAAGAGATGGAATCGCTGACGTGATGGCATCTGCACCGGAAGAAACAGATACTGCTACTGTCAGCATGTAGTCGACCAAGAGACTACCACCAGCGATCAAACCCGCTTTGGGAGACAAGTTCTCCGTAGTCACCATGTAGGCCCCTCCCCCTTGAGGGTAGGCATGAATGACCTGACGATAAGAAATCGTTAAACTGGCTAGGAGAACCAGGACCACAATCCCAATCGGAATGGACCACCAAATGGCTCCCGCTGAAACGGTCATCAAGACCAGGATAACTTGCTCTGGACCATAGGCAATAGAAGAAAGCGCGTCACTAGAGAGCATGGCCAAGGCCTGCATTTTCCCAAGCAATCCGCCTTCACCTTCTGCACCAGATTTCAACGGACGGCCAATAAACCATTTTTTCAATGTTGAAAACATAAAAAACTCCTTGAAAAAAGATCATGAGGCCGGGAATTCCCTGCCTCTTTTCATAAAACAGGGGTTATTCTACTCCTTTTTTTCAAGACTGTCAACTAAAATTGTGAAATTTTCATAAAGCTTTCATTGTGTTCATTCATTCAAGCTCTCTTAGATCGGTCCGCTTCTTTTCAAATTGATCCAAGCAAAAAACGAGGCTGGGACAAAAATCCTAGCCTCTCAATTATTTTTGGATTGTCGAGCAAGACGCAGTGGTTGAGTGGG